>ERZ1643251.62-NODE-62-length-191972-cov-44.123319_pt1 | contig 191972 bp, 188 predicted proteins | sample MGYA00579261_ERZ1643251 | MGnify/ENA primary metagenome ERZ1643251 (study PRJEB29033, sample SAMEA4952267) | chicken gut metagenome | biome: Broiler Chicken; feature: Gastrointestinal Tract; material: Caecum | place: Ireland | collected 2018 | study: Broiler... | reverse complement strand
CATAAATGGACAATTATAAATATTTAAAAGTATTTTATAACGATATTTTAGTCGGAACTCTTGCAAAAACTCACGAAAGAGTTGTTGCTTTTGAATATGATTCGGACTGGTTGAATAACGGTTTTAGCATTTCACCTTTTAGCCTGCCCCTTGTCAAGAAAGTTTTTGTCCCCAAATACGAACCATTTGGCGGATTGTTTGGTGTTTTTAATGACAGTTTGCCTGACGGCTGGGGACGATTACTGGTTGACAGATTGTTTTTGAAAAACAGAATAAACCCTGTCGAAGTCGATAATCTTAATCGCCTTGCTGTTGTTCAGAAAAGCGGGATGGGTGCCTTGACTTATAAGCCTGAACACATATTTGAAACGGAAAACAAAATTTGCGATTATGACATTCTTGCTCAAGAGTGTTCCAAAATACTGGAATCACAAGATTCGGCTAACTTAGATGAACTTTTTCAACTTGGCGGTTCATCCGGCGGTGCAAGGCCTAAAATTTTAACTTCTATAGATAACGAAGACTGGATAATTAAATTCCCGTCATCTTTTGACCCTAAAAATATTGGCGAAAAAGAGTATCAATATTCATTATGCGCAAAAGATTGCGGAATAGATATGCCGGAAACAAGGCTTTTTTCATCAAAAATTTGTTCGGGGTATTTTGGGGTAAAAAGGTTTGACCGTAAAAACGGCAGAAAAATTCATATGGTATCAGCAAGCGGACTGTTAGAAACAAGTCACAGGCTTCCTAATCTGGATTACAATATTTTGATGAAGCTTACGCTTGAGCTTACAAGAAATTATGAAGATATTGAGCACTTATTCAGGCTGATGTGTTTCAATGTGTTTGCACATAATAGAGATGACCATTCAAAGAATTTTTCTTATCTTTACGATGGCAATAAAAAAGAATGGCACCTATCTCCCGCGTATGACCTGACTTACAGTTCTTCTTTTAACGGAGAACATGCAACAACGATTAACGGCGAAGGCAAAAATCCTGATTTGGATGATATTTTAGCGGTTGCAAAAAATATAGGGTTTAAGGAAAAATCTGCTAAAGATATTGCCTTAGATATTCAAGATAAATGCTTAAAGTTATTTGATTAATTTTATCTTATTGTGTTTTAAATATTATTATGATAGTTTATTTATATTCTTCTTTCAAACTAGCTTTAGAAGCATATTGCGCAGAGAAGGAATTAAAAATTATATCTACATTTAAACTTGGAACATATAGTTTTGATGATGATCAAAATGCATATACAAAAATGATACGTTTTATAAAAAGTAATGCAGACATTGATAATATTATATTTTGCACGGACATATTCCATTTAAACCACCGTATGGTTATGTAAAAAAAAGGATTTACTCTGGCAGCAATGAGATATAATCAATTAAGTTATCTGCATATATGCTCTGTAAATTATTGGGATTATCAGTTTGTATAAAGTCTTGTGCGTGTTTAATTAAATTGTCCATGCTGATAAATATTTCTTGTTTTATTTTTGCATCTTGTGAAGAATCAATTTGATTTATGTATCTTACAATTACTGCACATATCATTTCGCATTCTTCACGCGTAATTTCTTCATCATTTTTCAGTTTTTCAAATATTGGATAGCAAAACTCAATAAAAAAGTTTAGTACAACCGAATCTGTTGGCATGTTATGAGATTCAACAAATTCTATAAGCTCTAAAATATCATCTATATCTAATAAATTAGTTGATTTGACATAGCTTAGTAAGTTTATGATATGTTTATCATAGATATTGGATTTTATTTTATTGGGGACAGAAATTATTTTCAAAAGATTTTCACGAAAATCGTATTCGGAAAGAGATTTGAAAAATTCAGGGGTAGTAAATTTAATTATCAACTTTTCAAGCCATTCATTTTCTTCCTCATAATTTATTCTTTCATAATAGAGCCAATCTAACTGGTCATTATATATAGAAAAATCTATAATCTTGCCCCATAAATTATGTTCATCACATTCATGATCCAGGTAATCAATAATGGATGGATTTTTGAATGAAAGACTATAGTCTTCATTTATATTTATAAAAAAGCCATCTAGTAAATGAAGTGTATCGTTAAATGTTTTTCCAGATAATGTCTCACCAAACAAAACTGATAAAGCTGAACATACTGCTTTTTCAAATAATTCAGGGCTTTTTTCATATTTACCACCAAAAGTATGTAGCGTAAATAAAAACGCCCTGCCGGTATTGTCCAAAACTTCTTTAAACGGATGTTCCCATAGTTTTGTAGGATTGTCTAGTAAAAAAGCAGAAAGTTGTTTACAGCAATTTACACAACATACACCGTGAGCTTTCAAATTATCTGTATTAGTAATATATTCAATAATTCTTGGATTGTAATTTTTGTGTAGGGCTATTGATTTTACGTTTTTTTCTTTTAGTAGCTCTGTTTTATAATCGTCAGGAAGTGTAGATTCTGTAAGATGTTTTTTGTAGATTTCTTTTTTGATTTCATCAGAAAAGTCTGTATCCTGAACTTTTTGAATTACAAAGTTTGTATGGTAAAATTTCTCTGATTTTTTTTCAGCATCTTTTAATATGTAGTCTCTTGATGTGAGAACAAATTTTTTATCCTTTTCATTTTTGATTACATTTATAAAATTAATTAAGTCAGTATCTTCACTTCGGTTTAATGTTTCCAACTGGGTAGAACCCAAAAAATCATCATAATAAAATATTTGTTTTTTATTTTCTTTTAAAAGCTCCCAGCCCTCTTTTACATTGGTAATGTAGAAAAACTCATGGTCTTCGTTAATGTATTTCCAAGACAACATATTCGCCAACGTAGTTTTTCCAACCCCTTGGCTGCCTGTGATTATCACATAATTATAATCTTCCATTTTTTTCAGTGCGTCTGCAAAACTGGGCGTTTGAACAAATATATTCAAGCAATGTTTTATGTCTTTTAACTTATATTTTGATTTATTGTGAGTTTGTCTATTTAACAGATATTCAATATAGTCAGAATCTTTTATCCATAGTTTTAAATAATTCTTTTTGATTTCAGGATAATCATTTAAAAGATTATTAAGAGAATTGTTGTCGATTACATCTGATGTGTTTTTTATAAAACCGCCAAAAAGATCTATAATCTTTTGTTTGTTGTTTAGTGTCAAGGACAAAGATGTCACGAGAATATATCTTTGAGGCTGAATTTTTTTTACCTTTTTTAATTCTTCTTTTTTTAACTTGTTAAACAATTTTTCAAAATTAGAACCGGCAAAGTGCTTGCATTGGACTACAATATGGTAATTGTTGTCAATACTGTACAAACAATCTATACCTTGGTCCTTACCAGGTGAAAAAGTTTCGAATCTCAATCCTAATTCCTTTTGCAATAGGTCTCTGGTTAATAGCTCAAATTCTTTATAATCTAATTCTTTGAAGTCGTACATATTACCTCAATTGATTAACCGGCAAATCATCTAAAGTTAATACAGGCATTTTTTTGTTGTTAGGGATGATTTTGTTTTTCTTTAAATTATTCCATACCTTTGTAAAAATTTGTTTGTACCTTTGTCTTGCATTATAGATATTTATTTCAAGTAATGGCGATAAAGAATCAATTAAGACACTTTCATCTATTGTATTGTTTTGTGCTTTTTTCATGAATGTTACAAAAAATGGATGACTTAAATTAAAATATAAATTTTCGGATTCATAATTAACAAATAGCAAGTTATTGTTAGTATATGGTGAAAGAACGTTCTTGACGAATCTCAATTCTCCTAACCGTCTTGTATCAACAGCTGTTGCAATATCTTTTTCGCTAATGTCAAATAATATTACAGCTTTATAAGAATTTGTTGCTGTTATCAAATAAGAATCCACAATGGCTTGTCTTGATCCGAAAAACATAGCATCACCATTGCAGTTTGCTGCGGACTTGCTCATAACTGGTATATCAAAGTTTTTGCCAAAAATATTACTAAGTTCCTTCATTAAAATTTTTCTGTTATAAAAAATTTCGTATGGATCAGGCTTCTCAAACAGATTATCAATGTATATAAACTTTTGATATTTAGATAAATCTGCAACCGACATATATTTATAAGAGCCATCATAATCTAATAGACAAACATAAATTATATTTGATAATTTTCCCTTATCTATAAAAAAGTCTAAATCCATATTAAATTTTGAGAAAAATTCATACTGAAATGTATAATAATCTTCTACGGGAAGTTTTTTGTGATAAGGCAATAAATATTCATAAAGTTTATTTGCAATTTCTTCTTCAATCAGTTTTTCAACCTTGTAATATTTATCATCTTCTATGAAGCGTGATCTGTCTACTGATATATTTAATTTGGATTTACCTTGAAAATTAGCAACAATTGATACATCTCCACAATAAGGAAATATATCATTTTCATTGCTTTCTTTATCTCGTGAATTTTCTATTAAAAATCCATTTTGATATGTAAATCTTTTTAATTTATATCTCCAGTCATCCATATTATAGTTAGTGGACTCTGTCGATATAAAGAAAACTTTTCCTTCGATATCCCTTACAATCTCGTTTTTAGATTTTGAAAAATCAACTTCAAAACAAATATTACATTTATAAGGACTAACTATATTGTCTACTAGCTTTTTATCAATGACTTTGGGGGTAATTAAAACTTTTTTGCCGTTCTCAACACAATTAATTTCATAGTCTATTAGAAGAGCTATTTTGGAAATTAATTGTGATAAATTTTTAAAAGGATGGTTCTCTTTTAAATTGAGTGTTATCCTTGTCCCCACGTGTTGTTTTTGGGACTTCTTTTTAATCATATAGCTATAAGCAGTGAGAATTTCTACAAAAATTGGCTCATTAGGTTTGTTTGTATCTAGAGAAAATCTTTTACTTTCTATTTCAATGCTGTCAGCGACCATAAAACAGGAAAGTATTCCTATACCAAATTCACTAATTGAATCATAATCCGAAACTAATGCACGTGCATCTTTGCTTTTATAAAAACTTTTTCCGACCTTCAAAAAATAATTTTTGAAAATGTAATTATCCATCCCTATACCATTGTCTATGATGGATAATGACTTACCATCAAAATTTACTTCAATGTAGGGTTCAAATTTATCCTGCTGCAATTTTTTTCTAAAATTTATTGCATCTATAGAGTTTTGAAGCAGCTCCCTTATCGCAATCTCTGGTGAGCTGTATAATTTTTCTCCCATTAATAATGTCAATACAGACTTATAATCAATATCAAATTCTAAATCATCAAAAATATAAGAACCATCATTTTTTATATCATCAAGGTTTATGTCTTCTAAAATTTGAAATTTATATTTTTTAGAAACTTCAGTATCATAATCCTTTATCGCAGCATATATTTCTTTTTTTTTCTGCATTTATCCCTTTCAACGTTTCTCTTACAGCACGTTCATATTCAATATTTTTACATTTTGCACTAATTCGTATTTTGTTGGAACTAAATTTCCAACCAGAGATACTCATGTGCTTTTGCCATTCAATAATACTAATTTTGTTTTTTGGAGAAATAAATTTATATAGTGCCAAAGGAGCTCTTTGTGGGAAAATGTCCAAATAATCAGCAAGTCTTAAAATCAATGCAAGATAATGAATGTTGCATTCAAATTCTGAAATAAGCTCTTGTTTTGGAAATTGTTTTTCATTATTTAAATCGTAACTATCAAGACAGTGACCTAAACATATATTTGCTAAACACTCACTGTAATCGATGTTTTTATAACTGATTTTATTTTTGAAATTTTTGATAATAAAATCATAAGACCTTTGTGCATGTTTTTTTCTGATGTATTCTGAAAAGATAAAATCCAGGTCATCTTCTGCATAAGAATTATAAAATTTTTTAAATTCTTCAGAATTAAGAATTGCACTTCTTTCATCATTAGAGCAGGCCATTCCAATGTCGTGCATAAAGGCAGAATAGATAATTAAAGATAATTCAATTAAATTCAAATTGTCTAATGTTGATTTGGGAATTATTTTTTCTATAATTTCCAAAATTGATAATGAGTGGCTGTAATCATGAAGTGTATATTCGTGAAGATAATGCCTGGTCTCAGTTAGAATCGGGATAATATCATTCAAAATGGATTTCAGTTTTTCTGAAATCTCATGATCTTCCAACTCATTTTCTTTTTGTACGAGTTTTTTGTAAATTATAGTTTTCTTAAGACTATTTAAAAAAATCACATATCTCCTTTTTCGTATTATAGCAAATACGAAATAATTTATTTAGATATTGTTAAGTTTTTTTTAATTATATGTGTTAATTGGGCATTAATATTTTTGAATTATGTTTTATTTTTACAAAATAGGGTATTATTAAAAAATGCAAAGCACTGAAGAATTTAGAAAAAATTTTGATTCAATATATTACAAAAAAATTGTCGGTTTGCTAAAACCCTTTGAGCAAAATAGACTTTTTACTCTGCGGCTTTGTATTGTTTTGATTATTATCGGATTGTTAATAGTTTCTATTGATGTATATTGTATTGCCAATCAAGATACTCTTTTTCCTCTTTTAAGCACTAAACAGATAGAATATTTGCTTTCTATGATTATGATGGTGGGCATATTAGTTTTATGCAGTCCTGTTTACTTGGCAAAAGACTTTGAACAAACTGTAAAAAGAGAAGTTATGCCGGAGATTTTAAAAAACTTAAAAACTTTTAAATGGAGAACCAAAAGTTCTATTTCTGATGGATATATAAACTTTTCTGATTTATTTGCGGATTATAACAGAAGATTTGACGATGATAACTTTTCTGGAAAATATAAAGGTGTAACAATAAATATCTGTGAAACTGAACTTGGCAAAAAATCCGGAAGCGGAAAAAACTCTTCATATATAGTGCGTTTTAAAGGGGTACTTGTCAACCTGCTTCCTGAGCGAGAATTCAAATCAACAATACTGATAAAAAAAAGAGGCTTGCTAAACTTTGTGCCCGAAGGACTCCAAGAAGTAAACCTGGAAGATGTAGAGTTTGAAAAACGTTTTAATGTATATGGTGATGACCAGATAGAGACCAGATACGTGCTTACTACTGCGTTTATGGACCGATTCAAAAATATTGCATTTGTTTTCAAATCCGATAAAATTGAAGCGTCGATAAAAGGCACCGGTATATTAATTGCAATAACTGTTAAAAGAGACCTTTTTAAAGTTGCTAAGCTATATAGACCTATTTGTGATTACAGCCAATTTAAACAAATGATAGACGAGTTTTCGTCAATACTGGAATTGATAGAAGAGCTTAAACTTAATCAGAATATAGGTTTGTAAACTTTTGTGTAACTGTTAGCAATTTCTTTGTGTATGTATACTTTATATATTTAAGAGATATGGATATGCAATTTCAAAAGGAGTTGTCAATAAAAAGAGAATGAGTAATCTGCTGTCATCACTAAAAATTATCACCAATGACTATATTGTCGCCAAAGACGACACAACAAAGATTGTAAAAAAATTTATTCCGCAAGAAGCAGTCAAAAAACTGTCGGAATCTAACAACAAAATTAAAATGGAGCGTGAAATTTTGCACAAAAAAGATGCAGAAGAACAAGCTGTACTTGAAAAACAAACAAAAATAATTACAAATATTATAACAAATGATCCGGCAGCTCCTAAAAATCTAGATAATCAGCAAATGGCAAAGTGGATTATTGATGCAGCCAAAGAATTCAACGTAGACCCGCTTGTTATAACAAGTATTGCTCAACAGGAAACTCATTTTACTCAAAATGTGCCAACAGCAAATGGCAGTGGCATTATGCAATTGACCGGCATCACTATTAAGGATATGTATTTGCGCTCTAATGTTTATGACAAGGCGCTTTTACCTTATCTAAAAAAATATAAAAATCCGGAACAATTAAAAGCAGCGATGAGAAAAGACCCTGAACTAAATATAAAACTTGGTACAGCGCTTTACAAGCAAAAATTGAAACAAGCAAAAGGCGATGAAAAGAGAGCCTTTATGAATTATAATGGCAGTAATATAAAACAAAAATATTCCAACGACGTATATGCCAGAGTTTTAAACGCCAGACAACAATCAGGATTTGTTTCAGAAGCATAAGCTTGACATTTGTGATACAATATAAACACAAATAGTCGGGTGTGAAAATGGCAAAGAAGTTATCAATTGCATTTATCTGGCATATGCATCAGCCTGTTTACAAGTCTGATCAAAACGGCATTTATCTTATGCCGTGGGTTAGATTGCGAGCAGTCAAAGATTATCTTGATATGCTGCTTGTGATGGATAAATTTCCGGGCTTAAAACTCAATTTTAACCTTGTTCCTATGCTGGTTTCTTCCATTTATGACTATGGATACAACGGTGCACACGATATTTTTTCAAGACTTACTATTACACCTGTTGAGGATTTGTCTGATGATGAAAAGGAATTTATCCTGAATCATTTTTTTGATGCAAATTATCAAAATATGGTTTTGCCCAATACCGAGTATAAAAAATTGTATGACAAGCGTTTTCAAAACGCAGATCTTGGTATAAACGATTTTTCGCCTCAGGAATATTCCGACATAATGGCGTGGTTCAATCTTATATGGTTTGACCCCATGTTTAGAGAAAACGAGGATATCAAAGCCCTCTTTGCAAAGAAAAATGGCGAGTTTACTCTTGCTGACAGGGTAAAAATTATTGATCTGCAAAGAGAGATTATTAAAAAAATTATCCCTGCATACAAACAGTTTCAAGATGACGGAAAAATAGAAATATCAACTAGCCCGTATTTTCACCCGATAATGCCGGTTCTGCTTGATAGAAATGATGTGGTTGAAGCCAATCCCAATGCGGACTATCCCGAGCTTGAATCTGATATGTCAGAAGATGCAGAGCTCAATGTTAAAAGAGCACTTGATAAATTTGAAGAAATTTTTGGCAAACGTCCAAACGGCATGTGGCCTTCAGAACAATGTATCAGCGAAAAAACACTGCAATTGTTTATGAAAATGGGTCTTAAATGGACAATTTCCGACGAAGGCGTGCTCGAGCAAACACTTAAAAAAGAGTTTGTAAGAGATTTTAGAGGATATCTTGAAGACCCTTATGAGTTATGCCACAGCTATAGATACAACCACGACGGCAAACAAATCGGACTACTGTTTCGAGATGCAGTTTTGCCTAACCTTATCGGTTTTGAGTACCCGCATCACGACCCTGTTAAGGCAGCCAACGACCTGTATGACAGAATAAAAACAAAACAAAAAAAACTTGCTGGTTCTCCTGACAAAATGCACCTTTTGACAATAGCAATGGATGGTGAAAACTGTTGGGAAAACTATCAAAATGACGGTCACGAATTTTTGGATACTCTTTATAAACTTATTCAAGATGACGAAGACCTTGAAACAGTCAGGGTATCTGATTATATTGATGCTGTTAATCAGCTCGATTGGACTGGGACACCATTTGAGCTTGACCATGTTCGGCCAGGTTCGTGGATTAACAGAGATTTTCTTTTATGGATTGGTGAACCCACCAAAAACCTTGCGTGGCTCTACATGGATAAAGCCCGTTGCGACCTCAAGGAATATGAAGCACAACACCCTGATGACCCCAGGCTGCCACTTGCATGGGAAGAATTATATATAAGCCAGAGTAGTGACTGGTACTGGTGGTATGGAGAACCAAATGATTCCGGACAGGATGATATATTTGACCACCTTTTTAGAGAGCATTTAAGAAATATATATAAACTCATAAAACAACCTGTACCGGAGTATCTGGAAACACCGCTGGCAGAATTTTTAGAGGCACGCTCAAGGTATCCAAAAGCTGCATTTGACAGTTTTGAGCTCAACGGTAAAGATGCAGATGCAAAATGGGATGTAGGCGGCTGTATTGATATCCCTGCACCTCCTACAATGCAGGAAAAACGATTCTTTAATAAAATTTGTTTTGGTTATGACACGGATAATCTTTACCTTCGTTTTGATATAAACAAGTTTATTCTTGATAAAGAAAACGGGTTCAAAGATTTTAACCAGATTTATATTTATTTTAAAAACAGAACAGAAACATCTCTGCATAGTGCTCCAATCAGGACAGTCAATAAAACGGAAACAATAATTCCTCTTTTAAGAGAACCTTACAACTGTGAAGTTAAACTGACATTGTTTAAGAATTTCCATTTCAATGCACAACTTGCCCACGCAACACGTGATAATCTCTGGGTGCTGCAGCTCAAAAACGGTATTGAACACGTTTTTGAAGATTACATGGAGGTTAAAATCCCGTTTGATGATTTGCGTGTTAATGAAAACGAACTTGTGGAATTTTTCGTTATACAGGGACCTTTAGGCATTGTTGATGATTTCTACCCTCAAAATTCGCTTTTGCCGGTTGTTCGCCCGCAAAAAGTTTTTGCTTAAATTCTAAATTTGATACCTAATACTGTTATAATTTTATACTTTCTTGCATTTTCTCTGTAATTTTTAACAGAAAATATGTTTTCAATAAAGTTGTTTGAATTTTTTATCTTTTTTAAAAGTTTTTTATACATTTCTTTTGAAAGCGTAGCTTGTGCTTTATTAAAATATTCTTCCATATTTTCGTCAGGAATACCATTGTAAGCTGATAATACTGCATCAACTTTAAAATTATCGAATTCTTCTTTTAAAGTTTCGTATTTATTTCTCCGTATTATATTATTTTTTATGCTTTCTATATTATCAAATATGCACAAAATTCTGGCTGATTTAGTATTTGTGCAAGAGCCTATACGCTGTCTGTAGTGATGAAATGCATTGTCACACCAGCTAATTTTTTGAGCACACATAAATGCATCATTTATAAAAACAGTATCTTCTGCTAAATTGCCTTTGGGGAATTTTATATCATTTGATAATATAAATTCTTTTTTGAAAACAAATCCATTAACACCTGCAAATATCCTTAACTGGCCTTTTTGTATATCATTGATGTTGAAACACTTATCTTCGCTCAATGTATAGCTGGTAATTTTTTTAATCTTTGTCTTCATAGACTTTGGTGTGGATTTTCCGGTCAAATCTTCTTCAATCCTTGAGTTACAAAAAACATAGTCAGAATCAAATTTTTTAGCGGATTTGTACAATTTTTCAAACATATCAACATCAACCCAATCATCAGGGTCAATAAAGGTAATGTACTCACCGTTTGCAATTTTTAATCCGTTGTTTCTTGCAATTCCCTGTCCTTGATTTTCTTGCGAAATTATTTTTATCCTTGCATCTTTTTGTGCATATTCTTCAAGGACCTGTAAAGAGTTATCCAAAGAGCCGTCATTGACGCAAATAATTTCTATATCATCCATGGTCTGATTAATAATGCTGTCAAGACAATCTTTTATGTATTGTTCAACATTATACACGGGTAAAATTGCACTGATTTTTGTCATACTTTCTCCTAGAGGGCCGGAAGGGAAATATTAAAAGAGCTCTTTTAATTTATCTTCGAAGCTTGTTTTATGATAGTTGATTTTTGATGAAATAACAGGATGTCTGTATTCTGTCTTGTTTATAGAACGTGCATCCACAATCGGAGATGGAGGCATTATTGTCCATTTGTATAGAGCTGTGGACATTCTACGGAAGAATTTTTGCAGCCATTCGAGTTTTTGTTCTTTGCTTATTGGAGTGCCCTGCTGTTTCATGTGTGTTTCATGCAGAAACTCTGTATTCATCATATCACAAATAGTTTGTTGCAAATTTTCTACACGCCATATCACTTCATCCAAAAACTCATATGGCATAAGAGCTTCTTCTGCAAGAAGAGGTTTGCCTGTCTTGGGATTGATTGCTAGCTCTGCTCCAGGGCGTTTTTTTATAATACTTTCCGGTATTGCATTTTTTATTTTGCGGTTATTATTCATCCATCTTGCAAGCGCAAACAGTTTTGTTTTTGACACATCAGCAAGAGGTGCAAAGCCACCTGACATATCACCGTTGATTGTTGCGTATCCCATATATAATTCGGATTTATCGGATGTGGCAATGGGCAGGCAAGAGCCAAATTCGTTTGCGATGCCCCATAGTATCAATGCACGCGAGCGAGCCTGAATGTTGTCATTGGTAAAGCTTTCTTTAAAACGGTTGTCCCAGTGTTTTTCAATTGTTGAGAATACTTCGTCAAATTTTGAACGGGTAGAATCGTACATGTCTTTTATGGAAATTTCCGTAAAATTAATGCCAAGGTTTTGAGCCAGCTCTTTTGCATCGTTTTTGCTTTCCGCACTGGTTATCTTTGAGGGCATACTGATACCGAAAACGTTTTGTGCACCAAGTGCATCAGCCAGCAGCACTGCACTTACGGTAGAGTCAAGCCCGCCGGAAAGCCCGAGCACTGCGCGTTTGAACCCGGTTTTGTTAAAGTAATCTCTTATAGATTGGACTATTGTCAGATAGGTTCTTTCTAAATCAGGCTCATGGTCAAGAGTAAAAGCTTTTTGTGATGTTAATGTTTTTTCAAGCCCCTTGGGTAAAGGGTTGACATCTCCGCCTTTTGTGGGGGAAACAACAAAAAACTGTTCCTGATATGATTTTGCCATTGCAATAAGATTGCCCTGTGCGTCATATACTCTTGATGCTCCTTCAAAAGACATGCACTCTCCGGAGCCTGTTTGGTTTACATAAACTATTGGTGTTTTGTGTTTTTTTGCAGCAAAACCCAGCATGTTATGTTTTAGCTGTTCTTTTTTTGCACGGGTGATAGAAGCAGAACAGTTGATTAAATAGTCGGGGTGCTGCTCTTTTACTACTGTTTCAACGGGGTCAATGCTGTATAGATTTTTGTCAAAAAAGTCAAAATCATTCCAGCCGTCTTCGCAGACAATTATACCCGCTTTTTTGTTGCCGATTTGTATTATTCTGTTTAGGCTTTCGACCGGTGAAGGCTCAAAATGCCTGTAGTCATTGAACTCTGCATAGTTTGGTATTAACGATTTTCGAATAACACGCTCAATTTTTCCATTGTTGATTACTGCAATCGAGTTGAAATACTTTTTGCCGGTTTTTTCTTTGTTGAATTCCGCAAAACCTATAATAACTTTTGTTTTGCCTTTAACCTTTTGAGCAATTGCTTCAAGCCATTCGATATTTTCTTCAACAATCAGAGGGAATCTGTCAATAAAATCACCTATTGGATAACCTATTAAATACATTTCCGGAAATACAATTGTGTCTACATCAAGTCTTTGAGCCCATTTTATCCATTGAAAGGCCTTTTTTGCATTTCCTTTTATGTCTCCGGATGTAGGATTTGTCTGAGCAAGAACAATCGCATCTTCCGGCAGCAATGGTTTTAATTCTTTTGCAATTTTGTCTTTTTCTTCTTCTGACAGGTTGTTATATTGCAGATCGTTATCTATTTGTTGTGTTAATTTATAAATCTTTTCTTCCATATTTTTATTGTATATGAAAATCAACAAAATGAAAAAGGAGTAACTTAACATTACTCCTTTTTTCATAAATTTATTTTGTTAAAGACTAGTCATAAACATAGTTGATTAAAGCAGCTTCTCTTGCTTTTTTAACTGCTTTAGCAAGCATTCTCTGATGCTCTGCACAAGTGCCTGTAATTCTTCTGGGGAGAATTTTACCTGCTTCAGTTAAATATCTTCTGATTTTTTGAGCATCTTTATAGTCGATAACTTCTACTTTATCTGCACAGAAGTTGCAGCTTTTTCTTTTGTTTTTGTCGATTTGTGGTCTTGCCATTGTTTTTTTCCTTTTCTATTGTTCTATTGTTAGTGGCTTTTGCGCCCAAACTAACTTAATCTTTTAAAACGGTATTTCGTCTTCGCCGATTAAGTCGTCTGAGAAATCGGTTTGCCCGAATTGAACTAACGTATCGGGCGAGTTTTTGGCTGCGGGAGCGGAAGCTGAAACAGAGCTGCCTGCAAGTTTTTCCATTGCATAAGCATCTATTTCCACAATTCTTTTTTCCGAGCCGTCTTCATTTTTTACCGTGTTGTTTTGAAGTCTGCCTTCGACAACCACTCTGTCGCCTTTTTGTATTGTTTCTTCTACAGTTGCGGCAAGGTTGCCTTTGGCAATAACTCTAACCAAAGTTTCTTCAGTGTCGGAGATATTCATAGCAAATGCCGAAATAGGCACATTGTTAGACGTAAAACGCTTTTCCGGCGCTCTGTAAACTGTTCCTGATATAACTGCTTTTGCTAAGCTCATTTTTAAACCTCCGGCTTTCTTGACTATGCGCTTACTTTAGATTCTTCCATAAACATTGTTCTTAAAACGTTTTCGTTTAAGCTCAATTGTCTTTTGAATTCAGTTACCTTGGAAGGATCTAATTCAAGTTTTTGTACTACATAGTGGCCGTCTCTGAAGTTTTGGATGTCATGAGCAAGTTTTTTTCTGCCCATTTTGTCAACTGCAGTTACGTTTCCGCCTAAAGATTTGATGCTTTCTTCGATTTTAGCAATAACTTTATCTGCTTCTTCCGCATCCATATTAGGCTTGATGATTGTAAGTAATTCGTATTTTCTCAATTTTGTGCTCCTTTATGGGTTTATACATGTAAGAGAAAATTTAACATAAACAAAATACGAATACAAATAATTCCGCGCTAAATCTTACAGATGCGTAATATTTTCAAGCAAATTAATTTACATTGTTTTCTACAACTCCGTCCAAAAACGCTGCAATGTTAGTCATTGTTGTGTTCAAGATTCTGTTAATAGCTTCTTTGGTGTTGTATGCAATGTGAGGCGTAATAATAACATTGGGCAGCTGCTGCAAACGGGTGTTTAAAATAGTCTGTTTTAAAGCGCATTCGTTAAGACGGTTAATGTCAATAAGGTAATCCGGGTCTGAAATTGTTTCTTCACTTTCCAGAACATCCAGCCCTGCACCGGCTATTTCTTTTTTGCTGATTGCGTTAAAAAGAGCAGAGGTCTCTATTAATTCACCTCTTGCGGTATTTATCAAAACAGCACTGTTTTTCATTTTTTTAAAGCTTTCTTCGTTAAACATATGCCTGTTATCTTTGGTGAGAGGTGCGTGCAAAGAGATAAAATCTGATTCTTTCAACAGTGTATCAAAATCTACGTATTTGATACGGTAGTTTTCGACAAGCTCCTGTTTTTGGCTGTGATCGTATCCCAGAATATTCATATCAAATCCGTATGCAAGTCTTGCAAATTCCGAGCCTATTGCCCCTAGCCCTACAATGCCGACTGTTTTGCCGCCAAGCTCCTGACCGATAAGCGCCTGTGGTTCAACGTGCATCTCTTTATAATCAATATAAGATTTTGTAATTTTTCTGCAAACATCAAGCAGCAGCCCGATTGCAAACTCTGCAACACTTTTGTTTCCGTAATTCGGGGTATTTTCAACAACTATATTGTGTGCGTTGCAATAGTCAAGGTCAATATGGTTAAAACCCACAGAACGCAGTGCAATAAGCCTTAAGTTACTGAATTGTGCCAGCACGTCATTAGAAACACGAGAGTTTGTGAATACGGAAATGATTTCCGCATCTTTATATTCTTCTTTAACTTCAATAATATTGTTCAGTGAGTTGGTTGTGAGATGGTAGTCGTATTTGCCTTCATTATTTTTTATCAAAAACTCTTTTTCGTCGTCTTGCACATCAAAATAAATGATTTTTGTCATTTTAAAAACTCCGTACTTATTAACACCTGTGACAATATAAGTTATTTGTGCGTGCTAATTAATACGACAATATGGCTAAGACCGGTTGACTAAATTTATTTGTACAGGTTTTCAATCTGACGGCTAAAGTCTTGGTTTTTACTGCAATAGTCCTGTATAAATGCAGAAAAAGATTTGATTCTTGAAAACATTTCTTCGGTCATAATGTGCTCCATTCTGCAGGCGTTGAGAGTTGATTCATCTTCACTCAAATGCAGTATATTCTTTAAAAAAACTGACATAACCTCGTGACGCTGTAGAATTTTTTTCGCTTCTTTTTCACCTTCTGCAGTAAGGGTAATCGGGGCATAAGGCGCATAATTAATGAGTCCTTTTTCACAAAGGTTGCTCAATGCTCCTGTTACAGAGGCTTTTTTTACATCCAGCAGTTTTGCAATGTCTGTTACTTTTGCACAGCCGTTTTTTTCTGCTTCAAGGTATATAGTTTCAAGATAATCTTCCTGACTGGGAGTTAGTTTGCTCATAAAAAATAATCCTTTTTTTTGATTTTATCATAATTTTTGTAAAAAAATATAAAAAACAACGCATATTTTTATTTTGAGCGGATTTAATGGAAATATGAGTTATAAAATCGCCTTTGGAAATATATCTTTTAAAAATAATGTACAAATACAAAAGCCGGAGAAAAAAGACAATCCCTCACCTGTTGTGAAGAATGCACAGCCTCTTGCAAAACCGCCTGTGTCTACTTTGCTGGCTTATGTAACGTACAGAGCTGATTCTAAAAATGCCGGCGAAGTGGGTGTGAAATTTTTTAATACCCTTTCCGTAGAACAGATGAAAAAACAATACGGTGAATTGGCCCAAAAGACTGCTGCTGAACTTGCACAAAGGGCCGGCAAGCCAAATCAGGTTTTGAACTGGATAGAGGTTTTGCCGCAGACTCAAGTAAAAAGATTGGATGAAATATACGCACTGGCGGATTCTTTAAAACAAAATGGGTCGAAAAAACTAGGCATTATAGGTATCGGCGGTTCGAAGCATACTATAGAAAACCTTCTTTCTCTGACCGGAAATGCTGACAAAGCTGTATTTTTGTCTGCAGTAGACCCGGACAGTATTGATGATTTTGTCAAAAAACTCGGCGACCCTCAAAAGGCTGCAGTGCTTGTTGCATCAAAGTCAGGTACAACGCTTGAGCCGAGTGTGGATTTTGAAGCTGTAAGAAAAGCACTCAAAGACGATTTTAAAAACTATGTTTGTATAACGGACAAAGATGAATCCAAAAGCAAATTAAGACAGCTCGCAAATAAAAACGGATACAAATGCGGAATTATCCACGATGAATGCGGAGGAAGATTCGGTGCCTTTGATGACCATACCCTCACTGCACTGGCATATTGCGGGATGTCAAAAGATGACATGAAAAAAATGCTGGAAGCTTCCTTAAAAGCACAAAAACAGTTTTTATCCGGTGATATTACAACTAACAAAGCTCTTCAAAGAGCTGTATTCAACGCACATTCAGTGCTAAATGGTAAACAAAACCAGTATGATTATTATTTTTCAGGCAGGTTTGAGGGCACTGCATTGTGGAACACGCAGATGAAAAAAGAATCGCATAAGTCTTTATACAAAGTCTCCGGTGACCTTACAGGCCCCGCATTTTTGCACAACTCTACTGAAGCAGACCTTGATGAGGGCAATGATTCTTCATTTTTCACCTTCAACACAATCAAAAACGCCGGCGGGGAAAAATACAAGGCCTACAACGCACTGATAAATGGCAGTTTAAAGGCATACAGCGAACGCCATCCGGTTTCACTTGTCGAGTTAAAAGACCTTTCTCCTTCCTCAATAGGTGAGTTTGTGGAATTGAAACATTTTGAAGCAATGTACACAGGCATGATGCTGCGAGCATTAAAATCCAAAGATGCTCAAACAGAATTTAAACATCCGGATGTTTTGCCTGAGGTTGTACAGCCGCATGTGGGTATTTATAAAAAAGAGGTTGAAAAGATTCTTAAATCCACCCCTTAGTCTAGTATTGACCAAACTCTTCTTTGCTCAGCATAGTTTCAAGGATAAGTTGCATTGAATGAGAATCCTGAGCTAGTTTTTTTACGTCAGCAATGCGTTCTTCATCAGAGTGATACTGTGCTCTCATTTGTTCGAGCTCATCTTTATCAAAGAATTTTCCGCCGCAAGAATAGCATTCGTCAATCAAAATTTCTTGTTTTGCGCTCACGTTATTTTTTACCATGGGTTTGTGGCACAACGGGCACTCACGGATTTTTGTTTTATCAACATGTTCAAAAGTTTTACCCTTGTATGCTTCTTTTAATGGAGTAATGTCTTCTTTGTGTTCATCGAGTTTGTTGAGTTCTCTGTTGTCAAGCCATAATCCGCCGCATCCATCCAGGCAGATATCAACCATAAATCCTTGATCTTCAAGATAAACTTTTTTCATTATTTGGCCGCAAGCAGGGCATTTGATAAATTCATAATTGTCTTTCATTACTCTTCCTTTGCAAAATTCCGTAATTACCTGATTAGATTATATCATCTTTTAGTATTTAGCCAATAGTTCGGTATCTTGATTTTATCGGTCATATAAAGTATCTTTGTTATATAAAAATTTAGGGGTGGTTTTATGGAAGTAAAAAATTTTTTAAATAAGCATAAAGTCTTAATATCAGTAATTTTAGGCCTGATAGTGATTTTTTATCTGGCTTTCTTATTTGTTGTTCCTAATGTTATTAATTTAAATAATTATAAAAAAGATATCCAAAAGCTGGTGTCTGACACAACAATGCTCAATCTTGATTTTGATAACTTAAAAATAGTCACTACTGCGGATTTAAAAGCGGGTGTCAATATAGAAAATGCTGCTTTATCTTATGCTAACGGCAAAAAAATTGCATCTGTAAAAGATGCTGAAGTCAAAATTGCTGTTTTGCCCTTGATATTTAAAACTCTTAGGGTAACTGATATAAGCGCAGCTAATCTGGAGGCGAATGTCACCTTGCAAAAAGACGGCCAGGTAGATATTGTTCGTCATATGGAAAAGGTTTTGGCAGAAAACAGCTCCGCTGCTGATACAGATATATCAGATGACCTGTCGGAAGACGAGGATTTGGATATGGAAATGCAGGAGTTTCCTGTCAAATTTTCTTACAAATTGCCTGTTGTGAAGATTAACAATTATTTGTTTGTATTAAATGACGAAAAAAATGCAGCTGCTCTCAATTTAAAAGGCGACACTTTTGTGTTTGATGAAGCTGTTTTAAACAAACATTTCAGAGTCAGCTCTTCAGGAAAATTCCTTTTGAACGGTAAAGAAAACGTTTTGTACAATTTCCGTGTAAAAACATTTTGGCCGGCTGTTGCTTCTTCACAGGACAATGCCTCTTCCGGTCTGCCTGATGTTGATTTTGTAAAAGCACTGTTAACGTACAATCCAAAAGCTGATATCGAGGCTGACTTAATATTAAAAGAGCATTTGGGGCATACAGATATAAACGGTTATATAAATGCTGACAGGCTGTCTGTAAAACTTAACGGCAAAAAGCTTCCTGACAGTTATTTCCATCTGAAATCCGACGGACACAACTCAGTTGTGGAATCAGATATATATGTGGGTTCTGACGAAAAAGCGGAAATAAACGGAGTGTTTTCACATGCTCACAATACAAAGATTGATCTGGCAGTAAAATCTGACAGAATAAGCTTTGAAAGCATCAAAGAGTTTGCGCTTGCTGTTTTAAATTCTTTAAACATCTCAAATGATATAGACTCTGTTATTGCAAAAGGTTTTATTAAAGCTGATTTCAAACTCAAAACAGATTTGAAAAAGTTCGAATCACAGGGTGCTTTGAATATTGTTGACGGGTTTATTTTGCACAAAACAGTTCCTGTTAAAATTGACAAAATTAATGCTGACGTGGATTTTTCCGGTAACAGCGTGGATATAAAAAATGCAATTGCCTATGTAAACGGGGAAGAAATTAAGGCCAAAGGCACAATCAAAGAACAGTCAAATGCTGCTGTTGCAGATATATCTGTTTATTCGGCAGGTATAAATATTTCTCCTCTGTTCAATGCCTTTGCTCCTGTCGAAATAAAAAATGCATATTCGCTCAAAAGCGGTATTGTTAATTTCAGCGTTAATGTAAAAGGAAAACTAAACGAAATTAAACCTGTGGTTGAAGCCGGTTTGAAAAATGCAGTGTTAAAAACAAAAGCTCCTATGCCTTTGTTAACAGTCTCTTGCAAAGACGTTAAAATTTCGGCAGATACTACAGATATAAAAATCATACCGTTTGATATTCTTTTGAACAATTCAAAAATATCTGTATCCGGCGGAGTGTATGATTATCTCAAAAAAATGAAAATAGACATAAAAGCTGACGGATATTTGCAGTCAAATGATTTGAAAAATTTGCTGCCAAAAGAAGCTGCTGCTTTTACCGGTGCAAAAGGCAGAATTCCTCTGTACGCTTTTATTAAAGGTAATGACAAAAAAATTGAATCCGGCATACAGGCCTATTCTGATGCCAACAATCATTTTTCTCCTGTTACTGTCAAAAAAATGATTGGTAAATCAGGACTCGTCAATATTTATGCTGTGCTTTCAGGTGACAAGCTCTTGTTAGAAGACGCTTCTTTGTATCAGTCTTCTAAAACAACATTTACAAAGGATTTTGCTTCAAACAAAAAAGGCGCAAAAAAAGTTGCAGGCATAAACGGTGAAATATTAGACCTTTCAACAGCTTATCCTGATTTGCAGCTTAATTTCTCCGTTCCTGATGTGCTTGTATTGTCATCAGCAGTTATGCCTGATGCAAAACTTACACTCAGGGGTGATTTGAGTGTTTCAGGGTATCTTAATAATTTATCCAACCTGTTTTATAAAGGATATTTCTTTGTAAAAGATGTCTCTGTTCCTGATTTTCTTACAAAAATACAAGATGCAGATATCGAGTTTAATGATCAGGTTATTACGGCAAAAATCCAGAATCTCGATATAAACGGTACCTCATTTAATATTGATGCGGATGCTTCTTCTAAATTTACCAGTGTGTTTGGTATCAAAACCTTGAAAGTATCTAGTGCAAACTTTGATGCGGACAAACTCTTTGCAGCTATGGATAAAATTAACAAATCAGCTGCAATGCAGTCTTCATCAGCTGTTGGCAGTTCCGGCTCATCGAGCGGACTTGCCTTGCCTGTGAAAATTGCCGATGGTGACTTATACATTCAAAAATTCAAGATGAAACAGGCCTTCGGACTCTTTGAGGCTTCTGATATAAGTTCTGATTTTACGCTTTATAATGATTTGTTTACTCTCAAAAATTTTAAAGCTTCGGTTTATGGCGGAAATGTGACAGGGCTCATCAAATACAATGTTGCAACCACACAGGTAAATGCCAAAATCAACGGTTCAAAAATAAATGCAAATCCGGCTATTTCAGTCTTTACCGGATTAAAAGACCAAATTGTTGGCAATGCTGATTTTGATGCTGATATTAAACTCAAAGGGGCTGATTATGAACAGCAGATGAAATCCTTAAACGGAAAAGTTAACTTTTCGTTAAAAGATGGACAAATGGGCAGTCTGGGCAGATTTGAAACATTTTTAAAAGCGGACAACCTTTTGTCACAAAGTTTTGTCTCCACAAAAATAGGCAGCCTTGTTTCTACAGTTGCTCCATACAATACAGGTAAATTTGCTTATTTAAAAGGCGATATTGATTTGAAAAACGGTGTTGCTTTTCTTGCTCCTGTTCAAATGTCAGGACCTCATATGTCGCTGCTTTTGAATGGAAATGTGAATATACTTTCAATGATTTCCAATATCGAAATTTTGGGCTCTTTGTCACCGGAAGTAACTAAATCATTGGGGCCTGTGGCTGATTTGTCAGTGGAAAAATTTGCTTCGTTTATTCCAAAATTCGGTGCCAAAATCGCATCTGCGTTGAATACGTATAACGCAGCAGCAAACAAATCAGTGCTGGAAAAAATCCCTGCCTTGACTCCTGAAAAGACAAATACAAAGTCGTTTAAAGTGTTGTTAAACGGAAATCTTAACAATCCGACAGGTGCAATAAAACGTTTCCAATGGCTTAATACGCCCGAAAAAATAGAAGAGGAACAGGCTGCTATAGAAAAATCTTTGATGCCTTCATTGCCTGTAACAAAAGAAGAGCTTAAAGAGCAAATTAAAGAGGATGTTAAACAGGGTGTTACAAATGCTCTGCAAAATAATGAAAAAGTTCAGGAAATTCAGCAAAACAAAGCAGTGAAAACACTGGGCGAAATCTATAAGTTTTATAAAAAATCAGGCAGTACGGAAACACAGGAATAATAGGAGATTACAGCCATAAAAGTAAATTTAAAAACATTAATAACAGTATCTTTAACAATAATGCTGCTTTCATATTCGCCTGTTTATGCGGCGCATGTTAAAAAAATTAATCTTGATGATGCAATACAGCTTTCATTGTCTAACAATTTGGATTTGCAAGCAGCAAGGATTGAAGTTGAGCTTGCAAAAAACGGTGTAAAGATTGCCAATAGGCTGCAAAACCCTGATTTTAATATTTTCTATAACTATGGTAGAGCCGGCAGAAGCGAACCTCAGCAGATTGGTCTTACAGAAACCGTTGAAATCGGTAAAAGAGCACCGCGTAAAAAACTTGCCAAATCAGAATTGTATAAAAAAGAGCTGGATGTCAAACTTGCAGAATTTACGCTCGAGATGGATGTTAGAGAAACTTATGTGGATCTTGTAGGGGCCAAAACCGTTTTAAATGACCTGTTGGCACAGGATATGCTTTTGTGCGAGCTGGCTGATATTGCGCAAAAACGCTTTGAAGCCGGTAAAGCCACACAAACAGATGTAATACAGGCACAGATTGCCCTTAACAGGCTGGCTACTTCTGTTAATTCTGCAAGAACAGCAGTTAACGCTGCACGCAATGACTTTAACAAGGCGTTAAATATAAAGGAAGAATCGGATATTATTTATGATACAAAAGAGGATTTCTTGCCTGGTGAAACTGTTTTTATCTCTTTGAAAACTCCTGATTTTAACAAAAAGCTGCCTCCTTTTGAGCTTGTTGCACAAAAAGCTCTTGAAAAAAGGCTGGATATTAGAGCAGCAAAGCAAGAAGTTGATATTGCACGTAAAAATCTGACAGTTGTTTCAAGGCAAAGAATACCTGATGTAGAGTTGTTTGGCGGCTATGCATACCTTGCTCACACTAAGTCAGATTCCGGAAACTACGAGGCAGGTGCATATGCCGGTGCTGCATTGAATAATATTCCGGTTTTTTATACCTATAAGCCGGAAATAAAAAATGCAAAACTCCAGATAGAACAGGCACAGATTAACTATGAATCTGCAAAAAATAAAGCCCTTAAAGATTTGAGCACTGCGTATGAAAGGTTGATAACTTCGCAAACAAACTTGCTTTTTTATAAAAATAAGCTTGTCAAAGATTCTGCTGAGTTAATTAGAATTTCACAAAAAAATTATAAAGAAGGTAAATCTGACCTGACTTCCGTAATTATGATGCAGCAATCTTTTAGAGAGATTTTAACAGGGTATAATTCTGCTCTCACTGATTATTACACAGATTGGATTGACTTTTTAAGAGAAGTTAATCAGGAAGACTTTAATCTTTTCGACGAAAATCTTTGATATTAAATAATATCTTTGCACGCAAATTGCAAAAAGCTTCCCATAAGGTTTTCGTTCCAGACTTTTACATCTTGCGGAACCTTGAGCACTGCAGGGGTAAAATTCCATATGTATTTTATGTTTGAATCAATCAAAAAGTCGGCAACCTGCTGCGCGTTTTGTCTTGGTACTGTCAGTATTGCAATATCAACACCAAGCCTTTGTGTCAGGTTAGGCAATTTTGATATGTGAAAAATTTGTTTGTTATTAACCTGCATATCAACTTTTTGAGGGTCATTGTCAAAAAGTGCAAGTATATTCAGCCCGTAGCTGTTAAAACTGTCATATTTTGCAAGCGCAAGCCCCAGGTGGCCCGCTCCAACAATAAAAGCATCTTTTGAATGAGCAAAACCGAGTGTTTTTTCAATAGAATCTTTAAGGTCTTTTACCATATATCCCACACGGCATTTACCTGCATTGTTTAACAGTTTAAAATCTTTTCTTACCTGCGAATCATCAATGCCAAGTCGTTGTGCAATTTGAGGGCTTGAGATTGTTTCAATGCCGGCTTCCAGATATTCTACGGTAATGCTGTGATATAGTGTCAGTCTGTTTGTAATTTTTTCCGGTATGTTTTTGCTCATAATAACGTTACCTATAAAAATCCTGATAGAATTATACAATAAATAAAGAAAAAAATCACGATTTCAGCTTTTGCTTGATAATATTCAAAAAATGCCTTAAAATATAGCTTGGTATTGGTGAATTTTATCACTCAACTGCACCCGGTCGAAGACAAATAAAGGAAGTTAAAATGCAAAAAGAAAAAACTCAAACTATTACTATTAAAGTGTGTATGGGCAGCTCTTGCTTTGCCAGAGGCAATGCTGCAAACCTTGATTATATTGAAAATTTTGTTAAAGAAAACGGTCTTGATGCAAAAATCGAAGTAATCGGCTCAAGATGTGAAAACAACTGTGCAGTTGGCCCAAATGTTATTATCAACGGCGAAAACTGCGAGTCTGCTTCTCCTCTCAGATTGGAAGCAATACTTAAAAAATATCTTTAAACAGCATCCTTAAAAAAATAAATATGAGGTCACGATGAACAATCAGTATCCGATTTACACACTCAAAAATGAGTGCGTAGACTGCTATAAATGCGTACGCCAGTGCAGTATGAAGGCTATACGTATAGAAAACGGACATGCTTCGGTTATTCCGGAAAAGTGCATTGCATGCGGCCATTGTGTGCTTGTTTGTCCTTCTGAAGCTAAAAAAATAAGAAATGACCTCAACAGAGCACGTGCTGTTTTGACAGCTAAAAAACGTGTGTTTGTTTCTCTTGCTCCGAGCTGGGCCGGATTTTTTAACTGTAATACCGAGCAAATAATTACTGCGTTTAAAAAACTCGGTTTTGAAGGAGTTTCTGAAACAGCACTTGGCGCGCAGGAAGTGTCTATTGAAGTAACAAAAATACTCTCGGACAGAGAGAAAAAGCTCCATATATCAAGTGCTTGTCCGGCAATAGTAGACTATGTAAGACTCTATATGCCTGAATACACAAAATTTATTACACCGGTAGGATCTCCGGCAATGACACATGCAAAGCTGCTCAAAAAACGTTACGGTGAAGATATTGGCGTTGTATTTGTGGGCCCTTGTATTGCAAAGAAAAATGAAGCGGATAAAAATCCTTCTCTTATAGATGTTTCTCTGACATTTCATGAAGCAGCACAATGGTTTGAGCAGGAAAATATTGTGCTCGGGCAAATCGATGCTGATGAAGATGTTAAATTTGTACCGAAAAAAGCATATGAAGGTGCTTATTACCCGATAGAAGGCGGTATGAATAAAACAATCAGGCTTTCAGGCTGTGCTAAAGATATTCAGCTCGTGAGCATAAGTTCTATTCCTGCATTTAGAGACTCTTTGCAAAATCTTGATGATTCTAAAATTGACAGAACGATATTCCTAGAGGCACTTGCCTGTCCTGGCGGCTGTGCAAACGGTCCGTGCATGGATTCTTCAAAACCGGGTGTGCTTGCAATGTCTGATATTCTTAGGACAGTCAAGCTAAGGGATGATATCCCCTCCGAGCCGGAAGTTGTTGTGGAAAAAGAATATAAAGAAAGACCGCAAAACAACCGTCACTACACGCCTGAACAGATTGCAGAAGCAATGGCCAGTATCGGTAAACACGGAATAGAAGATGAGCTCAATTGCGGAGGCTGCGGCTATGATACCTGTCGTCAGCTGGCCCAGGCTCTTTTGTCAGGCGATGCAGAGCCTTCTATGTGTGTGTCTTATATGAGAAAACTTGCTATTAGAAAAGCAAGCGCAATGCTTCGTTCTATGCCTTCGGCTATTGTTATGGCCGATGCCAACCTCAATATTATCGAAACAAACGAAGCTTTTGTAAGAATGTTTGCTCCTGATTTGCTTGAAATCTTTAAAGATCGCCCTGAAGGGCTTGCCGGCGGTGCATTAGACAGGGTTGTACCTTTTACTGATTTGTTCAAACGTACTTTAAAATCCGGCAAAGATATTCATAAAGAACGTTATGCTGTGGACAAAAATCTCTATGACATAGCTGTTTTTGAAATAGAAAGAAACAAAATTGTCGGTGCTGTAATTACTGATGTGACAAAAACAGAGATGAAACGCGAACAGATAGCAAGAAAAGCTCACGAAGTTATCGAAAAAAATATAGCAACAGTACAAAATATTGCTTGTCTTCTGGGTGAACACATGGTGGATACAGAGCTGCTGCTCAGCCAGATTGCCCAGGGTTATGAAGAAAAACCCGAAGATGATGAGCAGGAAATGAAATAAGGATGCACAATGCCTGAAGAATCATTTTTTGTTGACATAGATTGCTACCAGCAAAAAAAAGACGGTCAGAATACCTTTGGCGATTGTTTTAAATCAAAAAGGTTCACAGACGAAGGGCGTCTTTTGGCTGTATTGTCAGACGGTTTAGGTAGCGGGATAAAGGCAAATATCCTTGCCACAATGACGGCAACAATGATTCTCAAATTTATAGAAGAAGGCAAAGATATTCTGAAAGCAACAGAAGTAATCATGAACTCTCTGCCGGTATGTCAGGTTAGAAAAATCAGCTATGCAACATTTTCTGCGTTTGAATGTACTGATGACGGGTACATAAAAATTGTAGAAGAGGGCAACCCTGATTTTATCCACATAAGAAACGGGCAGGTGCTTGAACACGAGCCGCGTGTTATTACGTCTAAAAAATTCACAAACCGGCATATGCATTTATACAAGTTTAAACTTGAACCCGAAGACAGGCTCGTATTTTGTTCGGACGGGGTTACTCAAGCAGGCATGGGTACAGATGAGTACAAGCTCGGCTGGCGTCGCGAGGGGCTTATAGATTTTGTAGAGGGTGAACTGCGCCGTAATCCTACAATTTCCAGCCGCCATCTGGCTTGTGAAATAGTTAAAGAAGCAATAAGAAAAGAGCCCGAAAGAAAAGCCAAAGATGACGTATCTGCTTTGATTCTGTATTTTAGAAAACCTAGAAAACTCTTGATATTTACAGGCCCGCCGTACCGTCAGGACAGAGATGCCGAATATTCAAAAATATTTGACGATTTTGACGGACGCAAGGCTATTGTTGGCGGTACTACAGCAAACCTTATTGCCAGAGAGCTCGGGAGAGAAATAACAACGGAAAAGTATAACAAGGGTATGTTGCCGGCATGTTCGCATATGGATGGCGTTGACTTGATAACAGAAGGGATTTTGACGCTTACAAAAGTGCTTGAATATCTTAATGAAGGCTATGATAGATGGCCTGATGATGCGGCTGGAAGGCTCATTGAACTTTTACTTGATTCTGACGTCATAGAATTTATGATAGGGTCAAAGCTGAATCAGGCACATTATGACCCTGATTTGCCTCTGGAATTGGAAATTCGTAAAAATGTTGTAAAACAACTGGAAAAAATTTTATCAGGACGTTATATTAAAAAGGTAAACCTCAAGTTTATTTAATGTCATCAAGACAAAATCTAAATCAGCAAAGGGAGAATTAAATGGAAGAATCCGGAAAAATTTTAGTGGAATTATGTTTTGGTACCACCTGCTTTGTAATGGGTGCGTCAAAATTGCAGGAGCTTGAGTCACTCATTCCTCCTCAGTACAAAAAATATGTGGATATAAAAGCTCACACTTGTCTGGATTTGTGCAAAAATGCGACATACATGAAAGCTCCGTTTGTAAAAATAGATGGCGAAATAATCTCTGAGGCTACAGTTGAGAAAGTATTGAAAGCGATTGAGAGTAAATTAAATGGATAACAGTAATACAACCCACTTAAAACGAGAAGTACTGGTTAGATTAATAAGAGCTTTTATTAATCAGGAAATGGGCTCAATAAGAGAGCTTCCTTTCCAAATGCGCCCCAAAAACGGTGACGCTCCTTACAGATGCTGTATTTATAAAGAAAGAGCAATCTTAAGACAAAGAGCAATTGCCGGACTTGGCTGCAGCGTTGAAACAGATGATGAAATGACATCATTGAATGAATATGCTAAACAGGCAATGGAAAGAAAAGAACCGGAAGGCGAAATTCTTACGGTTGTTGATGCGGCTTGCAAAGGCTGTGTACCAAGCCGTGTATATGTTACAGAGTTGTGTCAGGGCTGTGTCGCAAGACCGTGTGTTTCTACTTGTAAATTTGGCGCAATTCAGATTAAAGACGGTCGTTCCGTTATTGACGGCGAAAAATGCAAAAACTGCGGTATGTGTATCTCTGTATGCCCGTACAGTGCAATTGTAAAACTTAAAGTGCCTTGTGAAGATGCCTGTCCTGTTGGTGCTATTCACAAAAATGAAATGGGCCACGCCGTTATCGACTTTGATAAATGCATCAGCTGCGGTGCCTGTGTTGGTGCTTGCCCGTTTGCAGCTGTACATGAAAAAAGCGAAGTTATTGATGTATTAAAAGCAATGAGAGACGGCAAAAGAGTAGTTGCAATGCTGGCTCCGGCTGTTGTCGGACAGCTTCCTGTTTCTATTAACAAAATAGCTCAAGCACTTGTAGAATCCGGATTTTCAGAAGTTTTTGAAGTTGCACAAGGTGCTGATACTACAGCAAGAACCGAAGCCGAAGACTTTAAAGAAAGAATGGAAAAAGGCAATGAGTTTATGACAACATCTTGTTGTGCTGCTTACAACGAACTCGTGGATAAACATATCCCCGAGATGAAACCTTTCCGTTCCGAAACAAGAACTCCTATGCATTACACAGCAGAGTTTGTTAAGAACAAGTATCCTGATGCGGTTACTGTTTTCATCGGGCCATGTGTTGCAAAAAGAAAAGAAGCTCAAAAAGATGAGTACACAGACCTTGTTATGAACTTTGAAGAAATGGGCGCACTCTTTGTTGCTCGCGGAATAGAAGTTGCTAATTGCAAAGATTACGAATTTGCAAACGAAGCTTCAAAAGAAGGTAGAAACTTTGCAATCACAGGCGGTGTTGCGCAGTCTGTTAAAGTTGCATTAAAAGACTTCCCTGAATTGTTCCCGACATGTGTTAACGGTCTGAATCCAAAATCGGTAAGAGACCTTAAAAACTGGGCCAAAAAAGGACAGTGCCCCGAGGGCAACCTTGTTGAGATTATGGCCTGCGAAGGCGGATGCGTTGCAGGTTCAGCTTGTTTGAATAACAAACGAATTACTACTAAAAAAGTCAGTGAATACGCAAATTCGAGCAAGTGTATAAACGACCTTGACAGTTGCGAAGCTAAAAAGGAAACATTGAATAAGTAAAAAAAAGACCTGTTTTTAAAGCAGGTCTTTTTTTGATTGAAAACATAAAACAGAATCTATAATGCTTGATTATAATTCATGTTTAATTTATAACATGGGTGTATTTAATACATTGTACAAAAAGAAGAGGAGCTAAAAATGGCTAAAAAAGTTGCAATCAACGGCTTCGGTAGAATCGGCCGTAACACATTAAGAGCAGCAGTTAAAGAAGGTATCTTCAACGAAATCGATTACGTTGCTATCAACGACCCCGGTTTAAAACCTGAAGATGCAGCCAGACTTTTCAAATATGACTCTGTAATGGGTAAATTTGATGGTGAAGTAGAAGCTTATGATGAAGGTATCATCGTAAACGGCAAAAAAATTAAATTCTTTGCAGAAAAAGATCCTGCAAACCTTCCTTGGAAAGATTTGGGTGTTGATGTTGTTGTTGAATCAACAGGTTTCTTCACAGATGCAGAAAAAGCTAAAGCTCACATTGCAGCAGGCGCTAAAAAAGTTATCATTTCTGCTCCTGCTACAAACGAAGATATTACTATTGTATTGGGCGTTAACGAAAAAGAATATGACCCTGCAAAACACAATGTAATTTCTATGGCATCTTGCACAACAAACTGCTTGGCACCTGTTGCTAAAGTTATCAAAGAAAAATTCGGTATTGTTAAAGGTTTAATGACAACTGTTCACTCTTACACAGGTGACCAAAGAATCTTAGATGCCGGCCACAAAGATCCAAGAAGAGCTAGAGCTGGCGCTTTGAACATTGTTCCTACAAAAACTGGTGCTGCTAAAGCTGTTGCATTGGTTCTTCCTGAACTCAAAGGCAAATTGGATGGTTTCGCTATGCGTGTTCCTACACCGGACGTTTCACTTGTTGACGTTGTATTCGAAACTGAAAAACCTGTTACAGTTGAAGCTGTTAACGCTGCTTTGAAAGAAGGCGCTGACGGACACGTTCTTTGCTATACAGAAGAACCGTTAGTTTCTACTGACTACATTGGTTCATCTCAATCATCTACAGTTGACGCTTTGTTAACAAGAGTTATGGGCGACAACATGGTTAAAATCATTTCTTGGTACGATAACGAAATGGGTTATTCAACAAGATTGGCTGAAACTACAAAAATGGTTGCAGAAAAAGTATAGTTTTAAAACTATAAAAAAAAAGAGACAAATCCAAAAGGGTTTGTCTCTTTTTTTAGCTATAAATATACTCTGTAAGTTTTTTTTCAAATTTGTTGCCGAGTGTCACTGCGCCTTTGCGAGCGTAATCTCTTGTGTGGGCCAGGTCTATGACCTGGTCAAGGTTGTATTTGGCATGGTTCATATAACTTTTAAAAGCATCAACTGCCTCAGGCGAGTGTAAGTATGCATTTTCTGTTTTTAACTCTTCATCCGGCATCTTTTGAATTTTTTGCATAAGTTTAAAAATTTTGTTAAACACACTAAATGTTATTTTGTTTATGTCAATTATGTTGTCGTTGACTGCATAAATCTTCATTTTTTCTCCGTTATTCGGATTTACAAATTCCTCGTAGGATATATTTAAAGTGTTAGGGTTATATTGGTTTGGAAAAGCTTTTAATACCTCATTGAATTCGTCACGGTCTTTTCCGTTAATATTGGTAAGCTCTGTATGCATGTTAAAATATTTTCCTTTTGGAAGAATATATTTGTTGTTATTTCGCTCCACTGCAACGGCTTCTTTTTGTATGTGATAGTAGGCTCCTGTATTTTTCACGCCTTTAAAACTTACGTTCATTAGTGCTCCTTTTATACTTAGTTACGCTAAAAATTGTAATCAAAATTTTTTGCTAATTTATAAACTTTTGTAAAACAGTAAAAAAATTTAATTATTTGATGGTACCCTGATAATGAATTATAATATTTCTAACTGCATCGTATTATTATTCAGGGGTGATTAAATGGCTTTTAATGCAAAACAAACTGCAATAGACAAAAGGATGGAAAAAACTGCAAAAAACATACTTCTGTTTCTTGAGAATAAAACAGAAGACTATGAAAACCGTGTGGCACTAGGGATTCGTACAACTCATGGCTGGAATGAGTTTACGTACAAAGGCATAGGGCGATTGTCGCGAAAACTTGCCTGTTATCTCATCAACAACCTGGAAGTGCGAAAAGGCGACAGGCTTGCTATTTTGTCAGAATCCCGTCCGGAATTCGGTGCAGGAGTGTTTGCATCTGTTATGTCAGGAATGACTACCGTGCCTCTTGATATAAAACTTACAAAGTACGAGCTAAAATCAATTCTATCTGATTGCCTGCCTACTGTTATGATTGTTTCAAACAGTTTTATCCAGCTTGCAAAAGAATTGCAAAAAGAAGTGGATTCAATAAAATTTATCATCTCTTTTGATGAAACAGGTGAAAAAGAAGCGGAAATACCATCTATCCACAAACTCCCCAATAACTATGAAGCAAAATGGAAACACAGAAGCTCAAAATCTACAGCTTTGATAATCTACACATCGGGCACAACAGGCGCACCCAAAGGGGTGGAAATATCTTTTAATAATATGCTTACACAGCTCAATGACATGTCTGACCTGTATAAAAAATTCTTTGGCAAGAAAAAAATTTCCTCCATCCTTTCAATTTTGCCAATGAACCACCTTTTTGAACTTACTGTTGGGTTCTCGATGATTTTGAGCTGGGGACTTTCTGTATATTATACAAAAAGCCTCAAACCCAAAGATATTTTGAGCATTATGCAAGAAAAAAATATTAATTTTATGATTGTAGTGCCTGCATTTTTAAAACTTTTAAAAGCGGGTATAGAGTCAGAAGTTAAGAACTCTCACCCGTTTGTGCGCACAATGTTTTATGCAATGCTTGCTGTGTCAAAATATGTGCCGTCTTATCGGCTTAGAAAACTGATGTTTAATAAAATTCACAAAAAATTTGGCGGCAATTTCTTTGGCTGTATATCAGGCGGGGCACCTCTTGATGTATCAGTGGGCGAGTTTTTTGAAAGAATCGGCATCAGGGTTTTTCAAGGCTACGGACTCACCGAAACAAGCCCTGTTGTCAGTGTAAATTATGATAAAAGAAATGATATAGCCTCTGTTGGCAGACCATTAAAAAGTGTTGAAGCAAAAATCGACCCTGAAACAGGCGAGTTGTTATTGAAAGGACCGTCTGTGATGAAAGGATATTACAACCGTCCAACACTGACATCAGAGGTGATTACGCCTGACGGATGGCTGCATACAGGTGATATAGCCAGCATTGATAAAGACGGCCATATACATATTACAGGGCGTATAAAAAATATGATTGTACTTTCAGGTGGCAAAAAAGTTTTTCCTGAAGAGGTCGAATCAGTACTGTGCGAAAGCGAAAATTTTTCAGAGGTGTGCGTGTTTGGCTCATCTCGAACAAGCGGGTCTAAAGAAGGCACGGAAGATATTGTTGCTGTCATTGTACCAACTGAGCATTTTATCTCTCTTGCCAAAGATGAAGAAGAACTTAACCGTATGGTGAGAGAAGAGGCAAAACATTACTCCTCTCGTCTTGCTGCATACAAAAGGCCGGTTAATATTATTATGCTCAAAGAGCCTTTACCAAAAACTACAACCCGAAAAATTAAACGTAATGAAGTAAAAGAGCTTATTAACGTTTAACAATCAATCTAATCCAATTCATCAGGTGCAGCGATTCTACCAAGCACTGCACTCGCTGCTGCAACAGCCGGTGAGGAAAGATATACCTCGCTGTCTGTGTGGCCCATTCTGCCGACAAAGTTTCTGTTGGTTGTTGATATGCATCTCTCACCTTCTGCCAGAATACCGGCCCACCCTCCTAGACAAGGCCCGCATGTGGGTGTGGAAACAGCGCCTTGAGCTTCAATAATTGTTTGTAAATAGCCGAGTTTCATTGCCTCAAGATAGATATCCTGTGTACCCGGAAAAACGATTAAACGCACATCAGGGTGAACTTTTCTGTCTTTCAGGATTTGTGCAGTTACTTGCAAATCTGATAATCTGCCGTTTGTACAGCTGCCTATTACTGCCTGATGGATTTTTATGTCTCCGACCTGTGAAATTGGCTTGGTGTTTTCAGGCAAATGAGGGAATGCAACTGTCGGCTCAATTTTGGAAACATCGTATACAAGAACTTTTTCATATTCTGCGTCAACGTCGCTTGTGTAGTATACAGGCTCTCTTAGACTTCTGTTTTTGAGATACTCTTTTGTTATTGCATCAGGCACGATTATGCCTGCTTTTGCGCCGGCTTCTATTGCCATGTTGCAAATTGTGAGGCGTCCGTCCATTTCCATTTCTTGTATTGCGCTTCCGCCTATTTCAAGCACCTTGTATAATGCGCCGTCTACACCTATGTCACCGATAAGATGCAGAATAAGGTCTTTTGCACTCACCCATTTGTTTAGCTTTCCGTTGAACTCAACTTTTATGGTCGGTGGAACCTTGAACCATGTTTCACCCGAGGCCATTGCACAGGCAAGGTCTGTTGAGCCTACACCTGTTGAAAAAGCGCCCAGTGCTCCGTAAGTACAGGTGTGAGAGTCAGCCCCTATTATCAAATCTCCGGCGGTTACTATGCCTTTTTCCGGCAGCAGTGCATGTTCAATTCCCATGCGGCCTACTTCAAAATAGTTTTTGAGATTTTGTTCTTTAGAAAATTCACGCACCATTTTTGCCTGCTGGGCTGATTTTATGTCTTTGTTAGGCACAAAGTGGTCGGGCACAAACACAACCCTTTCTTTATCAAATACTTTGTCTACACCTATTTTTTTAAATTCTTTTATTGCAACAGGGCCTGTGATATCGTTTGCAAGAGTAATATCAAGTTTTGCACTGATAAGTTGTCCCGGTTTTACTTCCTTGAGTCCGGCATGAGCTGCAAGTATTTTTTCTGCAATAGTCATAGGTCTTGTCATAGGGTGCTCCTTATATTCTTTTACTTTATTTTATTACAAATAAATAAATGTTAAAAAAAGTTTACAAACCTCAAAAACCCTACGTGCTACCCTTTCTGACAGTACAGTACAGGGAATGGAATCGTCTCGTGCTAAAGCCAGGGACAAAACTAACCGATAACAACAATATAAAAAATGTGTGAATGAAAGGGTGTGCGCCATGGGTTGGTTCTCAAAAAAAATGAATATCGGTGAAGAAAAAAAATATGACGTCTCTAAAATCTCTACAGACGGAGTGACACAACAAGAAGCAGTGAAAAATAACAAGAAGTTGATAAACGTCTTCAAAGCCTTCAACTTCAACGGCGGAGAAAAATTAGAAGGAATAGAACTTGCAAGCGCAATGGATGCCTTCGAAAAAATAGACTCCCAGTTCGGAAACGGAGACAAAAAACTCTCCAAATCCGAATTGGAAAAAGGTGCAGCCTGGCTCAATAAAGAACTCGGCCTAACAGGCGATGACGCTATCGATAGAAAAGATTTAAAAGAATTTATCAAAAATATAAGAAAAGCAACAAAAAATGATACAAAAATCTCTACAGACAAGGTCATCTCAGACTACCAAAGAGAACAATCAGAAGCCGCAATGAAAAAAGAACCTCCCGCTGCCCCTCAACCTGAAACCCCAACTCCACAACAAGAAGAACCTACAAGACCTGCTCAAAAATCCGCACAACTCCATAACTACATTGTGCAACCAGACGAAAGCTTTACAGCCGTAATCAAAAAATCCCTGCAAGCACAAGGCAAAGAACTAACCGCGGAAAATATAGAAGCAGCCAAAGAACAATTTAAAAAAGATAACCAGGGAGCTGTAAAAACCGCTAAAAACGGAGTAGAATACCTGTTAGTCGGAGCAAATGTGAAACTCCCCGGCAATGTTCAAAGCCCAAAAGATTCAGCTGCCGCCATAGCAGAATGGACAGAAAAATATGCTGCCCCTGCGCAAGAAGAACCTAAAACAGAAGAACCAAAAGAAGAAGCCCCTAAAGCACCTGAAAAAAAACAAGCTGTGCCCAAAGATAAAGAAGGCGCAATAAAAGCAATGGGGCTAAGAGAAACTTTTGCGTCCAAATCAAATAACATCTATTACGACCCCAAAACAAAAAAACACTACCAATGGAATAAAGAAACAAATAAATTTGACGCGATGGATAAAGATGCAGCCATGGTAGGCAAGGATGGCACTTGGTTTGATAACAAAGGAAAATTCGGTGACTTCCAGCTGTTGAAAGATGGCAGAGATGTTTGGACAAAAGAAGACGGCTCAACATCAACAATGACATATGATGATAATGGTAACGCCATAAAGGAAGTAACAAAAGACAAAAATGGTAATTTGTTATCTATAACAAATTATTCATATTCGGCGGATGGTAAATCAATAAGTACAAAATGTATAAATTATACAGAAGATAAAAAATTAAAATCTGTTGAAGATTTTAGTTACGATGAAAAAGGACGTAAAAAATCATCTTTACGGCGCGAATATTCTGCAGATGGTAATCTAGAAGACATTTACAAATTTACTTTTGGAAAAAACGGCACTTATATTAGTCAATGGGTGGATGCTTCCGGCAACCCCATGGGTGATCTGGTTTATTATAATGATAAAGAATATATTACCAAAGAAGAATACGACAAATTGCAAGAATAGATAGTTATATGATATGATTAGTGTATCGGTTAATTAAAAAAATAAGAATTCGGGAGTTGGTACATGGCAGCAGATGATACACTGGTAATGATTCTTGCAGGCGGCGAGGGAAAAAGACTTTACCCTCTGACAAGAGACAGGGCAAAACCCGCTGTGCCTTTTGGCGGACGCTATCGTATTATTGATTTTGTTATAAACAATTTTATTAATTCCGGATTTTATAAACTAAAAATTCTTACACAATACAAATCAGATTCGCTAAACAAACATATCGTGCGCACCTGGCCTTTGTCTCCCATTATCAACCAGTATGTTGACCTGATTCCGGCCCAGATGAGAATAGACGGTCACTGGTACAAAGGTACTGCTGATGCTGTGTTTCAAAACATTCACCATATCCTGGCTGAAGAAGAAGCTAAATATATTGCAGTATTTGGCGGAGACCACATCTACAAAATGAATGTTGAGCAAATGCTGGATTTTCATAAACAAAATAATGCGGATTTGACAATCTCTGCTATCCCTATTCCCATAGAAGAAGCCGGTGAATATGGGATTATGGAAGTAGATGACAACTGGCACTTAACAAACTTTATTGAAAAACCAAAAACAACACCAAAACATCTCCCCGGTGACCCGACAAAATGTCTGGCATCTATGGGCAATTATTTCTTTAACAGAAATAAACTGATTAAAGAATTACGAATCGATGCTGATATTCAGGTATCAAATCACGATTTTGGCAAAAATGTTATACCCAAAATGCTTGAGCAGGGTGACAGGATTTTTGTGTACGATTTTGCACAAAATACCTTCCCCGGAATGGAAGAATCTGAAAGAGGCTACTGGCGTGATGTGGGAACAATGGATGCATACTGGCAGGCCAACATGGACTTGCTTGCATATGATCCGGAATTTAATCTTTATACAAAAGAGTGGCCTCTGAGAACTTTTAACTACAACTATCCCCCTGCAAAATTTATCTGGGAAGAGTTGGAAAGACGTGGCCTTGCGACAAACTCTCTTGTTTCAGAGGGTTGTATCATTTCAGGTGGTACACTTTCAAGATGCATACTTTCTCCAAAAGTTAGAATCAACAGTTTTTCTAGCGTTGTCGATTCTATTATTATGGAAAATGTAAATGTCGGCAGACACTCGCATATCAAAAAAGCTATCATAGACAAAAACGTTGATATTCCGCCTTACACAAAAATCGGCTTTGACAGAAAAGAAGACGAAGAAAGAGGCTTTTATGTTTCAGAAGGAGGAGTAACAGTTGTACCAAAAGGAGCAAAATTATAACAATGAATAAAAAATTAAAAACCTTACTCGTATCCCTTGCAGTGTTGGCACTGGTTGGTGTATCGGCTGCCTGTTTTGCTATTTTGCCAAAAGCAAATATGAAACCATCTGACTACGATCTTGGCGTTACTTATGCCCAGGCATCACAGGAAGATAAGCCAATGATTGCAGTATTTTACGTTGACTGGTGTACTTATTGCAAAAAATTTATGCCAAGACTGGATAAAGTAAGAAACATAACAAAAGATGAGTTTAATGTTGTGCTCATTAATGTTGAAAATCCCGAAAATGAAAAGCTGGTGAGAGAGTATCAAATCAGCGGTTATCCTACCGTTTATATTATTGATTCCAAATTTGATTACAGGTCGCATATTGACAACCCTGCTTTGGAGTCTGTGGATTCTTTCAACAAAGAAGTTCAAAGATATGCTAACTTGAGAAAGCTAATTAAAAAAAGCGAGCTTTGTAAATAACTGTTATGAAAGGTTTTGAAATGTTGTTTAATAAAAAATTAAAAGCAATGACTTATGTTGAGCTTGCACTTGTACTTACTATTATCGGTGTAATTGCCGCAATGACAATACCACAGCTCAAAAAATACTCTCAACGTACCGACTACGAAAAGAGAGTACAAAAAGCATATGTAACTCTTGAGGAAGTTATTGATAATGCTGTGATGGAGCATGGTATTATAAAACACTGGGCAAAGAAAACAAGTGAAGACAAGCTTTTTTCAACTTATTTTATCCCATATTTTTCAGTGTTGGAAAAACAAAGCGAAAAAAGCGTTACAACAAAAGACGGTATCTCTTACAGCTTGGATTCCTGTGAGAAAAAGTCATCCTCTTCAACCGATCTCGGGTCTTGTATTATCAAGGCCGATATCAATGGTTTAGATAAGGAACCAAACTTAAAAGGTAAAGACAAATTTAATTTTAAGCTTGATTTTGTTGAAGAAAAACTTATCCCTGTAGACGAAACAAAAGAGCTCTACAATAACGGATGGAAATTTACAGACGAATTGTGGAGCAGAGAAGCCTCTGCGGATGACGATTCATCTACTGATGCTGATTCGGATACTGGCTCAAAAGATAACGGCCAAGACGATTAAAGTATCCTCCGCTTGTACTATTGCAAAATTGTTGCGTTAATATAAAATTGTTGTTATGATAACAATTAGCAAATTGTACGGGAAGAGGATTAATTATAATGAATAAGAAAACATTAATTTGGATAATAATCGCTGCTATAATTATTGTCCCTATTGCTGTCAATAAAATTGCAAGTTTTATAAGTGCCAAAATCGCAGCAGAAATGGCTAAAAAGCCAACACCTGTTGAAATAGCTTATTCTACAGAAGACACAGTGCTCCCTAAGACAGAATCTGTAGGGCGTATTGAGGCAAAATACTCTGTAGATGTTGTTGCAAGAATAAACGGCTGGCTACAAAAAAGATATTTTCAAGAAGGTGCTTTTGTTAAAAAGGGTCAAACTCTCTTTTTGATACAGCCAAACGAGTATGCTATAGCCGTTCAACAGGCCGAAGCTGCCGTAAAACAATCACAGGCTGCTTTGATTAATTCTCAAAAAGAACTGGTCAGAGCTAAAGAGCTTGTTAAAAATGATTTTGTTAGTAAGTCATACTACGATAACGCTCTTGCTACAAGAGACCAAAACAAAGCTGCGCTTGATGTAAATAAAGCAAACCTTGCAGCTGCACGTCTTAATTTGAGTTATACAAAAATCACTTCTCCTGTTGATGGAAAAGTCGGTAAAATCCTTATCACAGAAGGAAACCTCGTTAATGCTCAATCCGGCCCGCTTACAAGAATTGTAAGCACAAGCCCTATCTATGCCTATTTTACAATCAAAAGCGAAGACTACTTAAAGTATATGAAAAATGCTATTGACCCAAAATGTTGTGAACTGTCAGGCATGGATGTAAAAATCAGGCTGTCTGACGGAACAGAATATACGGAAAAAGGTGTTTTAGAGTTTGTAAACAACGAAGTAGACCAAACAGCAGGCACAATTTCTTTGCGTGCAACTTTCCAAAACAAAGACAACCTGCTTGTTCCCGGAGACTTTGTCAACGTTACTGCTATTGCCAAAAAACCTGTTAAAGTGACACTTGTGCCTCAAATAGCTGTATCAGACAGCTCAAACGGCACATATGTATGGGTTGTAGATGACAAAAATATTGCACAGCAAAAATATATAACAATCGATAAGCAAGAAGGCGAAAACTGGATAGTTTTAGAGGGGCTTGAACCGGGTGAAAAAGTTATCAAAGCCGGATTCCAAAGACTCAGACCTGGTTCGCTTGTATCTTATGATGAAACAAAACAAATTGCAAATACTGAAGAGAAAGAAATAGATGGACAAAAACAATAATCAATCCTCGCAAAATAATGCAACGGATAAAAAAAATCTTTACTTTTTTATCCAAAAACCCAGATTTGCTATGGTAATATCGATTTTCATTACGTTGGTCGGTATTATTGCAATGATGGGGTTGAAGCTTGAAAAATATCCAAACATCACTCCTCCGCAGATTATGGTTAGCGCGTCATATCCCGGTGCCAGTGCGGACGTTGTTGAGTCTTCTGTTGCATCTTTGCTCGAGTCTCAAATCAACGGTGTTGAAGATATGCTTTATATGATTTCGACAAGCTCGGATGAATCATATCAGCTCCAAATATATTTCAAGGTCGGTTCTGACAGAAACATTGACCTTGTAAACGTACAAAACAGAATCCAGCAGATTCAGCCAAAACTGCCTGAAGACGTTAAAAGGCTGGGCGTAACGGCAAAACAACAGGTATCAGGTGCAGGTGTTGCTATTTTGAACCTTGCTTCTACAGACGGAAGATACTCTCAACTTGATGTAACAAACTATGCATCTATCTTTATTAAAGATGAAATTGCCCGTCTTCCCGGCGTTGGTGAAGTTAACGTTTACGGTGCAGGCAACTATTCAATGAGAATATGGCTTGATACTGAAAAGATGGCAAACCTCAATGTCTCTGTTTTGGAGGTACAAAACGCAATCAATACACAAAACGTTCAGGTATCAGCGGGTGCACTTGGTCAGGAGCCCGGGCCTGATAAGCAACGTTTCCAAATTACATTGAGAACAAAAGGCCGCCTTTTGGAGCCGGAAGAATTTGAAAACATAATCATTCGCTCAAATCAGGATGGTTCAAGCATAAAAATTAAAGACGTTGCGCGTGTGGAACTGGGGTCTGAAACATACTCCAGAAACGGACGTGTAGATGGCAAACCCGCTGCACTGTTGCAAATTGTACAGATTCCCGGTGCAAACGCAATTGACATTGTAAATGAAGTAGAAGCCAAAATGGCAGAAATCTCCAAAACTATCCCTGATGGTATGGAGTTGGCCATGGTTCACGATGATACATTGTTTATTCGTGAATCTATGAAGGAAGTAATTAAAACAATTATAGAAACTTCAATCATCGTAGTTGCAATTATCTTTATCTTCCTTGGCGACCCGAGAGCAACACTTGTTCCTCTTATTGCAATCCCTGTATCATTGATTGGTACATTTGCGGCACTGCCTATGTTTGATATGTCAATCAACCTGTTAACGTTATTTGCGATGGTTTTGGCAGTAGCAACGGTAGTAGATGACGCGATTGTTGTAATTGAAAACGTAAAAAGGCACCTTGAAGACGGAAAATCTCCTGTTGAGGCAACACAGATTACCATGCAAGAAATCGGCGGAGCTCTTGTTTCAATGGCGCTGGTGCTTATGGCTGTATTTGTGCCGGTAAGCTTTATGCCGGGGTTATCAGGTTTAATGTATAAACAGTTTGCTGTATGTATCGCAATATCTATCGCATTGTCAGCTGTTTGTGCTTTGACTCTATCACCTGCCTTGTGCTCAATAATCTTAAGACACGAAGATCCAAACAGAAAACCATCAAACAAAATATCAGCAGCTATAAAATGGGTGTTTATGGAATTTAACGTTTATTTCCAAAAACTTACCGATTTGTATTTGCACTATGTTAAAAAGTTTGTATACAACAAAAAACTCACACTCATTGTCTACGGCGCAATTATTGCTTTAATGCTTGTGCTATTTAAAGTAATACCTACAGGCTTTATTCCTGACGAAGACCAGGCTGTATTGATGGCACAAATCAACTTGCCTGCCGGTGCATCACTTGCCAGAACAACTGATGTCACAGAAAGAATGGATGAAATGCTTCAAAATACCGAAGGTGTTGAAGGCAGAATCGTGTTTGTAGGTATGGGACCCTCCAACCAGGCCTTTATGGTAATCAGGCTGGATGAATGGGAAAAACGTGAGTTTAATATATTCCAAAAAGCTATAAGGAAAATGCAAGGAAAAGAAACTGACCTGTCTTTAAATGCAATTCTTGGCAGAATCAGAAAAGATTTTAGTACAATTCGAGATGCACAAATCGGTGTATTCTCTCCTCCTGCTATTTCAGGTATGAGTATGGTCGGCGGTTTTGAATTCCAGATGCTTTCCAAAGGCGAGTATACCCCACAGGAAATGGAACAGTATGCAAACAAGCTCATAATGGCGGCAAACCAGAATAAAGACCTTACAAACGTTTATACACAGTATCAGGCAAACATGCTTCAGTATATTGTGGATATCGATTATGCTCAAGCTATGGCTCAGGGCATTGACCTGACAGAGCTCTATTCTACCCTGTCATCAACGCTCGGTACTTATTATGTAAACGACTTTAACAAATTGGGCCGTGTATTTAGGGTACAGCTTCAGGCTGAGCAAAAATTCAGAAGAAGTGCAAATGACCTTACAGGCATTTATGTTAAAAACAGTGCCGGTAAAATGGTGCCAATCACAACGGTTGTTTCTCTAAAACAGTCTGTAGGTGCGGGTTCTATCACCAGATACAACCAGTATAGAAACGTACAATTCTCCGGTCAGCCGGCAACTGGCAGAAGCTCGGGTGAAGCAATGAAAGCCATGGAATCTGTTGCAAATGCAGAACTTCCGAAAGATATGGGCTTTGAATGGTCAGGTACTTCAAAACAAGAGATTGAATCAGGCGGACAAACTGGTACAATTATTGCATTGGCTTTGATATTTGTATATTTGTTCCTCGTTGCTTTGTACGAAAGCTGGTCTATACCTCTTGCGGTATTGCTTATATGTCCTCTTGCTGCAGCAGGTGCGTTAATCTTCCAGCTGATAATGGGACAGGCATTTGACCTTTATTCACAGGTAGGTATGATTATGCTTATCGGTCTTGCAGCCAAACAGGCCATCCTTATTGTAGAATTTGCCAAAGTGCTGCATGAAGAGGATGGAATGACAATAGAAGAGGCTGCTGTAGAAGCTTCAAGAATCAGGTTCCGTGCGATTATGATGACGGTAGTTGCGTTTGTAGTCGGTATGTTGCCTTTGATTCTTGCTCACGGTGCGGGGGCATCTTCCAGAATATCTGTTGGTTCTACAGTATTTGGCGGTATGCTTGCAGCAGGTACTCTCGGTACAATTATGACTCCTGCATTTTACGTAATTATCCAGCATCTTGTTGATATTGTGATGAATAAAAAACAAAATGTTGAAGGCGAACAGAAATAACACCATAATAATAATGGGGAAAAAATGAAAAAGACATTTAAAACATTAATTATATCTACGATAATAGCAAGCTCATTGACTTGCTACAGCGGAAATGCTTTTGCTGTTGGATTAAATTTTTTCAAGAAAAATGATTCAGTAAACAATGAATCTGTGAAAGAAACGCCTAAGGCTGATAAAGCGAATAAATTGAATAAATCGAATAAGGCAACTAAATCCACCAAGGCAGCCAAGCCCCAAAAAGCCAAAAAGCCTAAAAAGGAGAAATATGACGATACGGAAGTTAAAGCAAAAACTGATATCAACCAGCCTTCTGTAAAAATTATCATCAAAGATGATAAGAAGAAAAAGGCTGAAAAAGAGCCTAAAATTAAGCAAAAACGTTTTAAAAAGCCAAAAGCTTCCAAAGCAAAAAATCAAACACCAGACTTGCAAGAAGTAAAACTAAAACAGGAACAAAATCCTACACTGCAACAAGAGGGTGATGCTTTCAGTGCATCAACACAGCCTGCAATGGAAGGCGCTGTTTCGGCAACACGTATTGTTTCCGTGGATGATTGCGTAAAAATTGCACTTGAAAACAACCCGACCATACTTTCTCAGTTAATAAGCAAAGATATTTATAAAAACAAAATTGCACAGGCGTGGTCCAATTACTTTCCAAAGCTCAATGCCGGCATATCATATTCTAAAAATGATATGCTTATGACAAACTTCAAATTTCCAATGCAGGAATACAGCCTTTGGAATTTACCTAACGTTGGGTTTAACCAATTGATTTATGACTTTGGTAAAACAGGTGCACAAGCAGGTGTTGCAAAAAAAACATATGAAGCATCAAGAGAGACTTTGCAATCAAGTATTAATGAAGTTGTTTATCAGGTAAAAAATGCTTACTTTAACCAGCTGTTTTTGCAACAACAGGCCGAGGTTTATGAAGATTCTGTTTTGCAATATCAAATTCACTTAAAGCAAGCACAGGCATATTATGCTATTGGAAGCAAGGCTAAAATCGATGTTTCTACAGCCGCTTACAATCTTGATAATGCTAAGCTTACCCTCATACAGGCTAAAAATGCTATAGAAACAGGATTTGCTACTTTGACAAATGCAATGGGCGTGCCGGAATCAAAACCTTTTGACATACAAGACAGGCTCGACAGAAAAAGATATGACATTACTTTTGATGAAGCCTTTAAAATAGCAAGTGACCAGAGCCCTGCTCTTGCTGCTGCCAAAAAGAAAATGGAAGGTTCCAAGCTGCTTGTAAAATCTTCTAAAGTTGCATTTTTGCCCGACATTACAGGATTTGGCAGCTACACCAAGGGCGGTAAGCTTCCCGGTACTGATTACGGTTATCAGATTGGGGCACAGGTTTCTTATTCCAACCTCAACCTTTTATTGTTAAAACAACAGGTGGATGAGGCAACTCTTACTTATAAAAAAGATCAGGCTGATTACGAAACACAACGCCAAAAAACTTATCTTGAAGTAAAACAAGCCTTTATCCAGCTCAAAAACTCTCAACAATCCATACCCGTAGCAAAAGCTTCTATGGATGTTGCAAAGGAAAGATATGACCTTGCAGCCGGACGATATAAGGTAGGTCTTGGTGATGCTATTGAGCTTAAAGATGCCCAGATTGAATACGTTAATGCAAGATTGCAGTATTACAACACACTTATGCAATACCACATCTCTGCGGCCAATCTTGAACGTGTAATCGGTGCACCTTTGAGTGCAAGTGATGTAAATCTGTAAAAAAATTGCCTTTTGATATTGATTTTGTCAAAATTAAAGAATGAATTATATCTGGTTTTTGATAATTTTAATATCTATAATATCGGCTGCTGTTACAGGCAAAATAGATGCCCTTGTGCAATCTGTTATGTCAGGTGCGCAAAAATCTATTGAAGTTGCAATCTATCTTGCAGGCATAATGGCTTTTTGGCTGGGAATTATGAAAATTGCTGAAAAATCAGGACTTGTCGCTGCAATAGCAAGATTGTTGACCCCTGTTGCTAAAAAACTTTTCCCTGATATTCCCAATGGAAATCCGGCTGTAGGTGATATTGCAATGAATTTTACTGCCAATGCGTTTGGTTTGTCTAATGCTGCCACACCAATCGGTATTGAGGCGATGAAAAAATTACAGCAGTTGAATAAAGATAAAAATTCCGCATCCAACGATATGTGCACACTTCTTGCAATGAATACTGCCGGCTGGCAGATTGTTCCAACGACAGTTATTGCAGTGCTTGCTGCAAGCGGCTCAAAAAATCCAACCGAGATTGTATTTCCTACTCTTATTGTTACAACAATTGCGTTTTTGTCTGCTATTGTAGGGGTTAAACTGCTGGAGCGTATTTGGCCGGCTCAAATACCTGTAAATGAGACGGAGGAAAATACCGATGTTTAAGTCTTTGATTTATTCGATTTCTGCATGGATAATTCCTTCAATAATCCTCATCACTCTTGTTTTTGCAGTTGTGAAAAAAATACCTGTTTATGAAACATTTATTGACGGAGCAAAAGACGGACTTAAGGTTACAGTGGGGATTATTCCTTATCTGATTGCAATTATAACCGCTGTTTCAATGCTTCGTGCTTCCGGCGCTATAGATTTGGCTGCCCGTGCGTTTTCAGGTTGTCTGGATTACTTTAAAATACCTGTTGATGTTGTGCCGATTATGTTTATTCGTTCACTATCAGGTAGTGCGGTGCTTGGTTTGTTTTCCGAAATAGCAGGCAACTTTGGCCCGGATGCTTATGCAACAAAGCTGGCCGCAATCATGGTTGGCAGTTCAGAGACCACGTTTTATGTTCTCTCTGTATATTTTGGTGCGGTAGGTGTAAAAAAATTCCGGCACTCTCTTTGTGCGGGTGTTTTTGCTGATATAATAGGAATAATAGCGGCAGTTCTTGTGGCAAGATGGCTGTTTTTGTAGTTAAAGGATATGTATATGTTAAAAAAAACGATATTGTGTTTGATGATGTTGTCGGTTTTTGTTTTGACGGGTTGTTCAAAGCATAATGAAACTTCTGAAGATAATGATACTCTTACTCAAATAAAAAAACGCGGCGAGCTTATCGTTGGTGTTAAATATGACTCAAAACCTTTTGGATTTGTAAAAGACGGAAAGCTTCAAGGCTATGACATTGACATAGCGCACCTTATGGCAAAACGTATTCTTGGAAACGAAAAACTGATAAGGTTTGTTGAGGTGGATGCACAAAATAGAATTTCAAAACTAAATTCCGGCGAAGTGGATATGGTCATTGCGACAATGTCCATAAACCCTAAACGAGCTGAAGTTGTTGATTTTTCTCTGCCATATTATTACGCCGGCCAGGCTATTATGATTAGAAAAGGCACTGCTATTAAAACTGTTGGAGATTTAAACGGCAGACGAGTGATAATTGTTCTGGGCACTACAGGTGAAAAAAATATCAGATTCCTTGCTCCGGAAGTGATTTTGCAAGGATATAAAACTTATCAGGACGGTTTTAATGCTTTTCTTGATAGAAAAGCAGAGGCAATGACCTCTGATGACAGCATACTGGCGGGTTTTGTTATGGATCATCCTGAATTTATGATTCTGCCTCAAAGATATTCGCAAGACGGCTACGGGATTGCGTTTAGAAAAGAGCCCCAAAGCCGTGCTTTAAAATCCGAAGTAAATATTGCTATTGGAGAGTTGAGAAGAAAAGGTTATTTAAATTTTTTGAAATCTAAATGGCTTCCTTCTGCAAGCGGTAATTTTAAAGAAAAATAATACCTAAATCATCTTCCAAAAAATATAAACAAGATAAATCACATAAAATACACCGCAGGTGATTAAAATATGTGCACTAAAGGCCTTATCTCTGTATAGATTTATAAATAACAATATTGTTGAACAGTAAACAAGGATGATGTTTATTACAGATTCTGCACCAAAAACCCATGGTGTGAGCAATATGCCAATGGCTGTGGGAATACAGCTTTGAAACACCATTGCTCCTGTGATGTTACCCAGAGCAAGCGTGTCTTTGTTCTGGCTCACCCACAATACACTGTTGAATTTTTCAGGCAGCTCTGTTGCAATCGGTGCCAGTATAAGGCTTAAGACAAGCGGATTTATATGGAATAAGTCAGCAAAAAACCTTATTTGGCCAACAAACATATGTGCAAAGAATATCAATGCACCTATTGATACAGCGACTTGAAGCCATACAAGAAATGTATTATATTTTTTGAATATTCTTTCAAATAACAGCTCATCTACCTCTGCAACCTCTCCACAGGCACTGTGTGAACAGTTCAGGGTTCTGAATACGTATACAAGATAGTATCCCACAAGAGCTGCTGCACAAATGTATTTGATAAACGGAATATGTATAAAACCTGCTGCAATTGCAAGCGTATAGCTAAAGAAGAAAAATTTTAAATCGCGAAACATAACAACATAGTTAGCATTCATCTTGTGTTCACGTTTACCAAGGCTTCTTAATATAACAACAGCCAGCCCTGTTACAAACATTGCAAGCGTTGCAAGAAGAAACGGTGCGCCAAGAATTGCACCAATGCCGATTTCTTTGCCTACGTGCACATCTGTATGGGCAAGATATGCCCCGAGTATTGCCACGAGCGGAACAATAGTTTCAGGCAATGCTGTGCCTACTGCAGCCAGTATGCTACCAACTGCACCTTCGTTAAGATTGTATATCTTGCCAAGGTGTTCTACTGCATTTGTAAACACTACACAGCAGCCAACTATCAAAAATAAATTTAAAATTGTTAAAATTCCGTGTAAAATTGCGTCCATTTTTGTTCTTTCTTAGTTAATCATCATTTTTTATATTATAATACATTTATGGATTTTAACTCATTTAAAGATACTATTACACAAGCACAGAGTATTGTTATTCTCTCACACGTCAATCCCGACGGAGACACTTTAGGAACAATGTGTGCTTTGTATAATGCTATCAAAACAAATTTTGCAAAAGAAGCTGATATGGTTTATGCAGGCATAATCCCTGAGATTTATCACTTTTTGCCGGATATTGATAAAGCAAAACCCGCAAAGGATTTGGCCGGTAAAAAATACGACCTTGCAATTGCCGTGGATGTTGCTGCAAAAGATAGAATGACTGACGGATTAAGCATTTTTGACAGTGCAAAAAAAAGAATTAATATAGACCACCACAAAACAAATAACAATTATGGTGATATTAATTTTGTCCGTGGTGATGCTTCTTGCGCGGGCGAAGTTTTGCTGGACATTTGTGAGGCTCTGGCTTTAAAAATTGACAAAAAAACTGCCTGGGGCATCTATACAGCTCTTTTAACAGATACAGGCGGTTTTAGATATGAAAATACACAGGCTGTGACATTGGAAAAGGCTGCAAGGGTTATCCAATACGGTGCAGATCCTGCTTTGATTTCACGTTATTGTTACGAATCAAAACCTAAAAACATGGTTATGCTGCATGCAAATTGTATGGTTAATGCAAAATTCTATGACGACAATAAAATCGCTTGTGTTTGCATTACAAATGCGGATATGGCAAAATTTCAGGCCAAAAACGATTATACAGAAGGTATTGTGGAAGATTTGCGCCGGATTGACACAACAGAGGTGTCTTTTGTATTAAAAGAAGTAGATGACAATACCACAAAAGCCAGCCTGCGAAGCAAATCCACAGATGTAAGTGAAATTGCACAGGTATTTGGCGGCGGCGGCCACAAGTTTGCTGCCGGCTGTACAATAAGAAAGCCTATTAATATTGCCTGTGACAAAATGCTGGATGAAATCAGAAAAGTTTTATGAATATTATTATCGAAAAAACAGTTAATTATCTTAAAAATCTTATAAATCGCATTATTATTGACGATTTTATGGGAATGGCTGCCGAGATGGGATTCTGGTTTGCGATAGGGATTTTTCCCTTTATGCTTTTTATGATGTCTTTTTTCAGCATTATGGGTAAAAAATCGTTGTTTACTCCTATTATCGCTTTTCTTGATTCCGTTGCTCCTACAGACTCTGTCAATCTCATCAAAGAAGTTTTAAACGAGGTTTTGATATTTGAACACGGCGGTATAGTTGCAGTATTTGGATTTTTTATTACGGTATTTTTGTCTTCCAATGCAATCTTTTGTATCATAAAAGGCCTTAACAGAGCACTCGGCATTGACGAACACAGAAACCTTATTTCTACAAGAATACTCTCAATTTTGATGGTGTTTGTTAACGTGTTTGTTATGTTTATTACAATTAATCTTATAATTTTTGGCAAAGTGCTTGTTCAGTTTGCTTTGAATTTTATTAATATCCCGCTTGGTGCAATTAATATTTTCCTTGTCAGCAGATGGTTTGTTTCATTTATTGCTCTTTATATTATGGCGTATTTAAACTACTTTTTACTTCCTGCGTGGCAAGGGTCGGATAAAATAAAAAGTAAAAGCTCTCTTCCCGGTACATTATTCTTTTGTTTTTGCTGGATGTTCGGTTCGTGGTGTTTTTCTTTGTATATCAACAACCTGCATACTTACAACCGTGTTTATGGTTCAATTGGTGCATTTGTAATGCTTATGGTCTGGTTGTATTACACATCTTTAATACTGCTTGTTGGCGGCGAGGTCAACTCACAGGCACATAGACGTTTGAATTCTAAATAACTGTCATAAAACTTTACATACAGCTTGTTCTTCTAAAGTTTTTTTTAATAACAGCCGATATAATAGTCAGGTAAAAAACAGGGCAGTTATTAAATGGGTTTGGAAGACGGTAAATTTACATTAGGCTATATAAATGCTAAATTGAACGCTTTATTCTTTGAAAAAAAAGATTCTGCAACAAGCGTTGAATCTGCCTTTGATAATCGGGAATGGTATGAAAAGTCAAAATATGATGACTACAGCCTCGGGTTGTCTATTGAACGTTGCGCTCAATCTGCTGAAGTCCAACCCTTCAAAAGCAGTATGGCTAAAACTACTGCCAAAACACCCCACGCTGCTTCTGAGAAAAATGCTACTGCTGTACAACAGGAAAAGAAAGATGCAGCAGTCAGTAGTATAAAAAATAGTGTTGGTCGAGCTATTGGTTCGGTTTATAAAAAAACGTCCGAACAAGGTGATGTTAGTAATGCATACAACGATTACAAAGAGTTAAGCTCTTCTGAACTGGCTCAAAGTGCTGTATTAAGAAATCTATACGCAGAAGCTGCCAGCACAGAGCTTTTAGAACGGGCAAAAGACGGAAACCTCACAGTAAAAGAATACTATGAAGCAAAATTGCAGCTTGCTATGAGTTTGCTGCCTACAGACGGTTTGAGTGATGAGGAAAAAAATCTTTTAAAGCAGCACCTTGCCTCTTATACAAAAGAACAGCTGGCTATTTTTATAGACAAAATAAAATACTGTGATTCAAAAGAGTATAACTCACTTGCCGATACAGTTAAAAAAATGGTGGCTCAGGCAAAGGCTGGAAAAAGCGCAGAAAATGCAGGCCCTATGTCTGTTGCAGCTCTTATGGAAGATTCTGTAAGCAATGAACCAATGACATTTGAGCAGGTATACTTTATTGAAAGAGGAGTTGCTTATGACAGTGACAATATAGATGATTACAATAAAAAAGCTGTAATGTATGCGCAATGCGCCAATGTAGTGGCACGTCAACAAAATGTCCATACTCATCTTGATGAGGCCTTACAAAATCTCAAACTCGCTTCTCAAGGTGCAGAAAACCCGCAGGTACTCGATCGTTTACAAAAAAATCTGGAAGTTGGCATATTAGCTTCTTTAAAGGAGCTTTATGGTGATGATGAACAAGCAATTCAAAATGCACTTAAACAAATCACAGGTGATGATAAAATCACTTATAAAGACGGAAAACTTGTTTCTTCACTGCCTCAAGCAATCAATTCATACAGCTTGAGAATGATTGCAGAAAAACTAATCAAACAAACTGATGAAAATGCAGCCAAAATTCTTAACGGAAAAACCCTTGAAGACTACGAAAGGGAAATGGCTGACAGTTACAAATTGGCCTATGGAGAGAAAAATGCACGACAGCTTGCACAAGCATTTGAAGATGACCAGGAACAAGGCGTGCAGCATATCAAAACAGGGGTTGCAATAGCAAGCGGAGCTGTTGCTGCGGGTTCTATGTTGCTATTTCCTTATTGTTCTCCTATGGTAGGCAAGGCTGTCATTGCAACAGGCTCTTTGGTCGGGATTGCGGGAGCTTCTTCTGTTGATATTGTCGAAAATACAACAAAATACGGCGGTATTACAGAAGAAGAAAAACGAGAAATTGCAAAAGAAATCTCTCAAAATGCTCTGCTGTTTGTTGCTTCAATGGGCGCCGGCAATATAGGTAATGGAGCAAAAGCTGCACTTCTTGCAAAAAATTGTCCGAAACTAATGGCTGTTGGTGCTGATATAGGCATTGATTCTACAATAAGTCTTTTAAGCGACCTGGCTATCACAGGACAAATTGATCTTTCCGCAGAAGGGGTTTCTCAATTGATTTCACAGCTTACAGGTGTACTTGCCTCTAAAGCTGCCGCAAAACGTACTAAAGCAAACACTGCTGATATATCAACTTCTCAAAAAACCGAAAACAACTATCATAATCAAACAAGAACGACAAATAATACCAGTGATATTAAAGAGTTTTTGCAATCTCCAAAAATCAAAGATGAAATGCGTGCTGATGTCTATAAACTTGTAAAAGAACACCCCGAAACAATAGACGCTCTTCGTAAAATGTATGATGCCCCTGCAGTAATGTCTGATGATTTTTACATGACAATGCACGAACTGTTGGCAAAATATCCGGATAAAGCACAACAAATTGTTGACGATATGTACTGTGTATCTAATTTTAAAAATAAAAAATACGGCTCTGAATTTCTTGGCGGTGACGAGGCAGAATTGATTAAATACCTTGCAGAACAATCTGAACAGGGCCGTGATAATGCATATTTGCTTTTGTCTTCAAACGACAGGTTTAAGATTAGCAAAGCCGCCAACGTCAATCCTTTCAGGCAACTTGATGAATTGAAAAAACAATACCCTCAATATGAGGAAGATATCAATAATCTGGCTTTAAATACCGGCCGCTCTTATTCTCAAATTGAATCAATTATCAAAAATCTATCACCCGAAAATGCTGATGAGATTCTTCATATAGCTTCCAAAAACCCTAACCTCAATATTGACCATAATACAAATTCTTTTAAAATACTCTCTGACCTCAAAAAACAATACCCTCAACTTTCAGACTCTATTGTGGAACTTGCCTGCAATAAGAATATGGATATAATCGGTCTGCAAAAATTGATTGCTCTTATGGATGCTCATCCGGAATTTAAGACGGATATCATGCGTCTAAGCAGTGAAAAAATGTTTGATTATGACAATATATTCAAAACTCTGCAAGATTTTCAAGCTCACAGCGAATTTCGGGATATCATGTTTAATCCTGAAAAACTGATGTTAACTATATTTCTAAAGAAGCTCCCTCCCCTGAATTAAAAAATAAAAGGGAAGCTATCCTCAAAAATATTGCAAAAGAGGTTGATGGAACACAGCTTAAGCGCCTAAAATCAGCACTGGGAGACAAAATTTATAACATTGAGTGGGAAAAACTTATACCTCCAAATGCATCAAAGTCTGAAATACAAAAAATATTCTCTGATATTTATGAACGTACAAAGTTTTTTGCAAGATTAAAAAACCTTGAAGATGCACACGGCAAAAATGGAAGATGGGCTTCTGAAATGAACGATATTTCAGATAAAGCTGCAATAAGGATTAAAAGCGGTGAAAGCTTTGAAGATGTAATATCCAACATTGCAAATGATGTGCGCAATGATGTTAAATCTCATAAACGTATTAACGAATCAGGCGCAAATAATGCCAACAATGAAGCAGGTGTACCAAGAAACACCTACGACGTCTGTGATTTGGAATATCAAACCCCTTATGATGATTACTATTATGGCGAGTATAAAAAATATTTTGACAAAATAAGGTCTAAAAAACCGCCAAGACAATCGCCTTATCCTGATATGACTGTTACAAATGTTATACCGGAACTTGGTTTGATGGTTCACCCCAAGGCCTCACAATCATATGATGCAGGCATGCGGCATATCAATGACAGGTATCAGGAGTTGACTCCGTTCATAGAAAAAGTCAATTCCGGCCAGCCGTTAAGCAAAGCTGAATTAAAGCAGGCAAAAGCTAAAATAGCGGAAATACACTACCTTCTTGCCAATATAATGCCTTACAGGCGCGGTTCTGCGGGTATTGCCGATGCAATGACCAGGGCTCTTTGCAAAAGTCTGGGGATTGACTTGCCTCCTCTAAAAAAAGGCGTTGCTCTTGATTTGGAAGCTTTTCATTTGAATCTGGATGAATACATTGATAAATGGGATTCTTTCTTTGAGTATTAAAATCTGCTAAAATATACGAAAGGTAATATATGGAAATAAATAAAGTTTATACCCCAATAACCGAAGATACCCGCAGCACAAAAATAATTTCGCAGGGTGAATTTAACACAGGTAAAAATATGAACAAAAATACCGACAAGCTCATCAGTCTGATGACAGCAATGTACGAAATGCCAAAAACAGAAATTACCTCTCTTTTGGATAAATACGGAACAAAAATCCACAGCTCAAATGAACCTGAAAGAGATTTTTATTCTGTTGCAAACGGATTTGTAAAAGAAATGAACGGATTTGCCGCAAAATCTCAGGCAGAGGTTTTGAAGGCACTAAAAAAAACAGATATAAAAATTGCACCCGAATTTGTTGATAATGTTGAAACAGCACCGGATACATATTATTCTTTTGTAAAAACAGATTTTCAAAAACTGGTACCGTATCAACCCAACAAAAGGTTTGTAACAGACAAAGCCAAAAGAGATTTTATGAAAGATATTGTCAAACTTGGAAAAATGAATATTGCCAATGACTCTGTCTTTAAAAACCCGAATAGTTTATTTGTTACGCCTGACGGAGCGCATATAGTTGCAGCAGATTGGTCTCGGACTGGTTATTTATATCCTCAACAGGCTGCAGAGTATTTTGATAACATAAAACAAATATTGTAATCGTTATCTTGCAACTCTTCCCCACCAGCGGATTTCTCCGATTACCTCAAAATCATAGTCAGGGCAACGTCTCAGGTCGATTTCAAAGCTTCTGTATTTTGGATTATCAGAAACAATTACAACTGTGTCCGGCGGGATTTTTTGCAGCCTTTTGGCATATAACTGCCCGTCAATTCTTACACAATATATTTTCCCATCGTATATTTCTTTTCTTGCATGGTCAACAAGCAGACTGTCGCCGCCTTCAATAGTGGGCATCATGCTGTCTCCCTGTGCAAAAATCATTTCGGTCTGGCTTGTGCTCACCCCAAGGTCTTTTGCAAGCTGTCTGCTGATTGAATATATGGCGGTTTGCACTTCGTTATAAACAGTCACACCATAACCCATGCTGGCCGAGACTTCTCCGAGTACAGGGATGGAAATACAATCTTCTGTATTTTGGATTTTCGGTAATGTGTTTGCACTTGCAAGGTTTACATCAAAATGTTTGTCAAGTCTTTCTAGCTGCTCACAGGAAAGCTCTTTGTCTTTTATTTGATTTGCGTATTGTCTTGTTACGTCAAGCGCAATTGCAATATCTGTGTAACTTACTTTTCTGCGCAGTTTACCTGTTAATTCTTCAATAGCTTCGTATAATTTCATATTTACTCCCGTTTTGTATTTCTTATTATAAAATAATACTTGACAAATGTAAAGTAGTAAATTATTATAATATCAGTTAGACGAAAAGACACTTTCGAAAATACCAAAAAAGATTATTTTAGTCAAAAAAAAGCCTGACCCCCGAGATCAGGCAAGATATATACTTCATGACTAAGATAACATAAAGTATTTTTAAAAGCAAGAAAACAGCACAGAGCGTCTATTTTGGGGAATTAAACTTCGGAGATATACTTTGATAATTGCGAAAAATATCTACAATACAAAAACACTTCTTGGCATGCTGGATTTGGCGATTGATTCATTGATAGAAAATGATGCTTGCTCCTGCTGCAAAATCTTTCCTTACAAAGATGAGCGCTGCGGCAAAATTGATTTGTGCAAAAATTTTATCTTCGAAGGTTTGCTAAACATATATAGGCGCAGAAAAAAAGATAAAAAAACTAATTTTCCATATTAACTCCCGTTTTATGGAACTCATCAACCATGACTGCGGGCGCTTTAACTAGCCTTTTGCGCCTGCTTTTTTTTGTTATCAGGAGATAGGGGAATAAAGATGCACGAAAAATTTTTTAACAAGTTAAATGACGAGCAAAAAGACATAGTTAAACTTGTCAAACAAGGGCTGACAAATATAGAAATAGGTGTGGAATTGGGTTACAGCGCTGACAGCATAAAAAAACGTTTGAGTGTAATTTACAAAAAATTTGGGGTGAGAAAGAGAATAGAATTGATTGACCTGATTTCGTGATATCATACGGATATGATAGATACTGTAATTTTTGACCTGGACGGCACACTTTTGTATACGCTTGAAAACCTGCATTTGAGCACAAATTATGCTCTTGATAAATACGGGTTTAAACAGCGTACGCTTAAAGAAATAAGGTCATTTGTCGGTAACGGGGTAGAATTGCTTATAAAAAGAGCTGTTCCTGATGATACGGATGAAATAACTACCGCAAAGTGCCTGGCTGATTTTAAAGAGCATTATGCAGCTACAATGTATGATAAAACACGGCCGTATAACGGCATTGTAGAAATGCTTGATAAATTAAATGCAGACAATATTAAATGTGCTGTTGTCTCAAACAAATTTGATGCTGCGGTAAAAGAGCTTTGCGAAAGATATTTTGGCAAACGTATTTTATATGCAGTCGGAGAAAGAGACGGTATCCGCAAAAAGCCTGCACCTGATAGTGTTTTGGAAGTTATCAGACAGATAGGCGGAAAAAATTGTGTTTATGTTGGCGACTCAGAAGTTGATATACAAACTGCCCAAAATGCCGGTATACCCTGCATCAGCGTTAGCTGGGGGTATAAGGATAAAGATTATTTGCAAATGCAAGGTGCTGAATTAATAGCCGGTGATGTAGCGTCTTTGCTCAATTGTTTGTATAAAATTTAATCTTTAGGTTTTGGCGGTTGATACCATTGCAAAACATCCGGATAAATGCAGTTGTCCTCGCATTCTCCTTTTTTTCCGGCAAAAAATATTTGTTCCAGCTCGGATTTTTGTTTGTTTTGTAGAGCAAAAAAATACTGGTCTTGCCTTATTAGTACGGCAATTTCCCGTTCATCTTCACTTGTGGGTGAAGAAATACTTTCCAGTATGTCCAATCGTTCTTTTATTTTTCTTCTGGCTGCTTTAATGGCATCCATTATTTCATCTGCATTTTTTAGCACTTGAGAGTCCTCATCGTGTACCAGTTTTAATTCAAAATCTTTAGTAATTCTCGAAAATGATGAGCCCATAAATCTACACACCTTTATAATACTACTTCTTTATAAATAAAAACACCTGTTATATACGAATTTCATAATTTATATATATTGTTACAAAAGTTAAAAGAAATCTCCAAAAACCGCCTGTTTTAACTTGATTAATAAATATACTTGTGTTTTCATAGAATTAAGAAAGAGCCAGCCCTTTTGACCTAAATCCTCTTGAAAAAATGTCTTTACGGCTGAAAGACAGTCAAATCGGGCAGATGCTTGTATAAGCATTTTTATTAAACAAGAAATTAAAACTACAGGAGAATTAAACCAGATGGTTAAAATCAGACTTAAAAGACTCGGATATAAAAAGAACCCGACATACAGAATTGTTGTTATCAACGATTTACAAAAAAGAGAAGGTAAGCCTATTTGCGAATTAGGCCACTACAACCCTAAAACAAAAGAAATGAAACTCGACAAAGCAACTGCTTTGGAATGGATTTCTAAAGGTGCAAAACCGACTGAAACTGTTCAATACCTCATCAACAATTGCGATGACGAAGGTAAATTAATCTATAAAGAAAAAACAGAAAAGAAATTGTCTAAAAAAGCTTTGGCTAAACTTGAAGCTGAAAAAGAAGCTAAAGCTCAGGCAGAAGCAGAAGCTGCTAAAGCAGCAGAAGAAGCGGCAGCTGCCCCGGCTGAAGAAGCACCCGCTGAAGAAGCTCCTGCTCAATAGTTTTAACAGGGGAAAAGAACACTTATTAAGCCGCCAATCAAATATTGAATGGCGGTTTTTTTTGTTAAAATGGTATTATGAAAAAAGTATTGATAACATTGCCCAACAGTATTGCGGGAACTCTTATTTTAAAAGGATTTAAACAGGGCTTTAAATCAAATGGCTGTTTTGTAAGGGATGTTGACCTGAGAGAGCTGACAGTTCATGATATTAAACGATTTAAGCCGGATATAATTTTCGGTTATGACTACGGCTTTTTATTCGGTGAAGACAGGGAGCTTACTGATTATATTCTCGAGCACAAAAATGAATATAAGCTTGTCCATTATTTTGCAGATGAACCAAATGGCAAATATGCTTATGTTAACAAGCCGCAGCTGTTTGAAGAATTCAAAAAAGTTGATGCTGTTTCTTATATGTGGGACAGAGAGTTTGTCGATGAATTGCCAAATTGCAGTTATATGCCTCTTGCCGTCAATTACAAGGCTTACAAATCTGATTTGACAGACTTTGTTGTACCAAAATATGATATCTCGTTTGTTGGCCGTCCGTTAACAGACAAACGCCAGAGGATTCTCGCTGCACTTGTCAGAAAATTTGGCAAAAAGTTGAACATCTTTTCTTATGAAAAACACTTTTTGCAAAGTCTTGATGACATGCGTGACAAACATTTTTTAAATGAATACGAGCTGGATATTTATAAAAGTGCATACAGGGGATTTTTGAAAACAGAAGCTGAAATAGCAGAGGTTTATGCTAATACAAAAGTTAATATAAACATAACACTGCAAGGCAAGTCAGGGCTCAATTACAGGGTTTTTGAAGTGCTTGCTTCCCGTGGTTTTTTGCTCACAGATGATATGGAAGACATTAGGCGTAATTTTATTGTGTCAAAAGAGCTTGAGGTATACAAAAATATTGATGACCTCATTGATAAAACTTCGTTTTATTTAAAACATATTGATATCGCACAAAGAATTGCCTTTATTGGTTATGCAGATGTTGTCAAAAGCCATAGCTATACAGCCAGAGCAAGAAAGATAATTGAGGATTTGCGCAGGCTTGATGTATAATTATAAAAGTTAAAGCGTAAGGGTAAGGAGTTATTATGAAGGATTTACAATCTGGCGCACAATCAGCAATAGAATACGGAGTAGTCGTACTTTTGCTTGTAATTATATTTGCCGGTTCATACAAACTCTATAAAAACTGGACAACACCCGAGCCGGCAAGGATTCATCAGGCTAATCTTGTCAAAAGCAAAAAGCTGATGGAAAAACCTTCACGTGAGCTTTGTACTTATGTTATGAACCAATGCAAAGCAAGATATGACATGCAATAGGTCTATTTTTTGTTTAAATAATCTTTGAATTTCTTTTTATGTACCGTATAGCCACAGCCTTCGTGCATGTCTGCAGGGTAGCTGATTCTTGGCATGGGATAACGCTTGCACATTGCAAGACGTTTGTCATAAACAGAGCATAACCCCTCTTTTGTTACGTATTTGCAAGCAAAGATAAGGTTGCCGTCTTTGTCTTTGCCTTTTATGTAAAACCGTTTATAGGCGGGGTATAAAAACTGCATTATTTTGAATTCTTTTGGGGTGTATGTGTCAAAACTGTACATGTAATTACAGCATTTGCCGCATTTTTTGCATTCACCGGTAATTTCGTACTCCATTTTTTCGGGTACAAAATAAGAAAGAAATTCATAATATATTGATTTTAAAAAATCCAACATACTATGATTTTAGCATAATGGTTCTTTATTTTCGCTAGTGCGTGATTATTACACCCTGAACTTCTTTTTGTGCGTTTAAGGATTGTTTAAGGCTATGCATCAGCTCTGCTGCTGTATTTGCACTGTAAAATTTTCCGCTTGTCACGAGTGCAGTACATTTGAGCTGGTTGTTTGCCTCCTGGTCATAAATATTAAACGCTATAACATCAATATAAATGTCCTGACGGGTTTTTGTCAGCTCCATTACATAATCACACGGGCTTTCGTCACAGTTTTCTCCCCCATCTGTGAGCAGTATTATTCTTTTTTTACCTTTTACACCGGCAAAATCACAGTTTACTGCCTGTTTTAGAGAATATGTTATTGGCGTCCAGCCTGTTGGCTGCAAAGAAAAAAGAGCGCTTTGTATTTGTGCTGCGCTGCCTTTTATCATTGGTACAAGCAGGCTGCTGGCTTTGCACGCCATACCCGGTACCATGTAGCCGCCTTTATGCCCGTAAACTCTAAGACCCACACGCTGATTCTTGGGAATTTGGGGTAACAGCTCTTGCATTGTATCAAGCATCATATTAATTTTTTTTGTGCCGTGAAGCTTTTCAGACATACTATTTGAAAAATCCACAATAAAAAGGACAAATTCTTCATCAGAATCTTTAACCGCACAACCCTTCTGTGGTGCGGAATTTACCCCTACCCCCTTTACAAATAGTGTGAAAAGTACTATAAATATAATAATAAGTTTTCTGGAATAAAAATTAAAGTTGATTAGGTTCATATTTAGGAGTCCCGAATGAGTACAAAAGTGTTCGAGCCACAAAGACGTGATTTTTTTGAGGTGCTCAATACCCGTAAAACTATCAGAAAATATACGCTGGATAAACCCCCCATTGAGGCTATAAAAATAATAGCCGATGCGGGCAGACAGGCACCTTGTGCAACCAATACCCAGAACTGGGAATTTATTGCCGTGCTTGATGACAGAGTAAAAGAAAAAATGGCACGTGCTGTTGAGCAAAAATATGATGAGCTTCAGCAAAAGGTTGACAACGATATTGATAAGGCCAAGCTAAACGGCTATAAATATTATTCAATGTTTTTTACAAAAGCTCCTGTCGTGTTTGCAGTGGTAGAAAAACAGAGAATTTCTACTATTTTAACAATACTTGAAAAAAACGGTATGACAAAAGCCGAGCTGGATAACTATGATACACGTTCATCGATTTTGAGTATGGGAGCAGCAATAGAAAATATGTCTTTGACTGCTCATGCACTGGGGCTTGCAACGTGCTGGATGTGTGCACCTGTTGTTGCTCACAAAGAATTCGGCGAGATACTCGGGGTTAAAGAGCCTGATAAAGTTGTCACTCTTTTGACAGTGGGGTATCCCGACGGGGATAACTTTTCAAGGCCGCCCAAAAAGGAACTTGATGAGGTTTTTAGAATAGTTTAATAATTCATATTGAAAAGGTGAGTCAGTGACGACACTAGATTAAATAAAAAAGAGGGTTTTAAACCCTCTTTTTTATACTAAACCCAACATTTTTTTGTACCAGCTGAATGTTTCCAATTCGAGTCCGTTAAATGTTGTTTTTAAGCATTGTCTTTTCAAGTAGTTTTCAAATTCATCGTTGAATCTTGATTTTACTTCTTTAACTTCCGTTGATGCAGTTTTAGTAGACATAGAGCCTCCTTTACAGAAAATGTGAACCATATATTTATATCAAACCTAGACCTTATGCGAATAATTATATCACACTTTTTCCAAGTTTGCCAGCAGATTTACTATAATTGTAAAACTTGTAAACGTAAAATTTTGCTAAAAATCAAGAGATTTTGAAGATTTGTATCTTTACATTATTTTACAATTAGGTGTAACAAATACATTTATATCAACGACTGTTTGTTCGTTACAATCGTTCTTGCTATTTTACCGGGCGGATGCAGTCTGTCGCCGGATGGCAAATCGCCATATTTTGACCTTATTCTATTAATAAGATTTTTCTTTTCGGGGTCGGGTTCAAAAAATAATTTTGCATACACGCTTACCCCGTCTTTAATAATAGGTGCGTCGGAGTCAGAAAACAGGTCTCCGTACTTTTTAATAAAAGCACGATGTGCTATTGCGTTCATCCCCAGGAAGTTTAACTCCTCCTGGACAGAACTTTTACCGTCTTTGTCTTTGGCATGGCCTGCTTCGTGCAAAATAGCCTCTCCAATCGCCAGAATAACAGGAAAATCTTTTGTATTTTTATATTTTTTGTTGATTAATATTGCGTTTTTAGAAAAATCATATTGCGCATGAATCGTCTTTTCATAAGGTTTGGCAAATGAAATTCTGATATTGGATTTTTCAATAAAATCAACACATTCTTTACCCGAGTGGAAGGGCAGCTCAATGCCCATGTTTTTTACATACCTCATATCTTCCGGAGAAAATACAAGGTCATTGATTTCAGACAGCGCTGTCTGAATAGATGTGTCTCTCATCCAGGGCATGTCCCGCATAAAGTCTATTTCTTTGGCACGTCTTAATTCCACAGGGTCTGTGGCGCTTTTTTTCCAGTTATAATTGCCCATGCAAGAGGCAATGTTGGCAAAAACGGGTGAAATAGGTGTCATTAGTTTTCGTTATCGTAAGTGATTGTATAATTAGGGCTTACTGCCAGCCAGCGGAAGGTTTCCGCGCTTTCGGTTTCATCTTCGGGTATGTCCATAACAAAAGTACCGCCGTATCTTCCTCTGGAAAAGTTGACGTAGCCCTGTTTAGATAAATTTTGCAAAGCTTTTCTTATTGTGTTGGACGAAACATCAAAATGTTCTGACAATGATTCCATTGATGGTAGCTTGTCTCCAATTTCAAAATTGTCTTTAATGTAATTTTTGATTATATTTTCAATTTTTTGATAGCTGTAAAATGCTGCATCACGCGCCGAAGCAAAGATAGTGGCTTCTTTTATTGATATTTCATTTTGCGGCTGCAAGAGGTTTTCGTAAGGCAATTTTATTACAGTTGTGCCGTATCTTCCTCTTCTGGCAAGAAGGTAGCCTTCTTCAATAAGGTTTTTCATAGCATCGTGTACTGTTTTAATGCTTACTTTGAGTATTTCGGAAAGTTCCTGATGTGCAGGCAGTCTGTCGCCTACTTTAAAATTTGCTTTAATATAGTCTTTGAGCTCTGCTTCTACTTTTTCAACAAGTGTGTCAGCGCTCAATTCTTCGCTTTTTAGGAATTCTTTTTCCGTATCGTCAAATTCAGGTGTCTTTTTCAAAATCCAGTTAGACTCGTTGGAGCGGAATGCTCTTGGGGCGATTATGCCTTGAGAACCAAGATAATCAAGCGCAAGTCTTGTAGTGTTGGTTGAATTGCCTATTGCGGCGGAGAGTGCTCTTGCCGAGGGCAGAGGGTCGTTAACTTTTATATCATTATCAATAATGTATTTTTTGATTAGAGCAATGACTTTTTCTCGCTTGGAAGAGGCTTTTCGTATAATAGGGTCAGTAGAATCAGAGCTTCTTATAATGGTGCCGATTCTTTGTTTGGATTCCAAAAATCCTGCGTCTTCGACAAATCTTATTGCATTTTGAATGGTACCGACGCTTACACCCAGATAATAGGCAAGGTCTTGCTTTTTGGGCAAAAGTGAGTTTCCTTGCAAACGGCCTTTTTGCACGCCTGTTTTAATCCAGTCTGTGAGCCATTTTTTTATGACAGAGTCTTTTGACTCAAAAGAATTTTTAAAGTTAGGAATTTCTTTTGGCAGTTGTGAAATTTCAATTCTTTTTAATTCTGCTTTTTCTATTTTTTCAAAACCTGTTTCGTTTTTAACATTTTTGTTTGATGCAGTTTTATCACTCATTAGGGTTGAACCTCCACACATTATTTAGCTAATGTTACCATAATTATAAATAAACAACAAGAATTTTTTTGTTAGTTTTTTTCACGATGTAAATAAAAAGTTTACAAAAGCTAATTCAGGCTTATCGGGTCGCTAAAACCGTCCAGATATAAAAATGTGTTTTTTCTTTGAACAGGAGAGTAGTCTGCTTGCCTGTATTGGGCATGCATTTTTTTCATAATGCCGTAGGCTGCATTATATACAGCATTTGTTTTTTTTATGTATAAATTTTTTGCCTTTTCAAAAAACTCTCGCACTCTTTCGTCCTGGTTGTTTGCTCTTATTGCTGTGAGAGAAATATCTCTCAATTGCTGTCTGTATTGACTTGTTGGTATACTCAATTGTTCGGCTGCCTTTTGTATATGTGCAGGCATTACATAAGCCATTTTGTCTGCGGTTGTATCTATAGAGTTAATTTTTTTGTGTATTTTCTCTGCCTGATACTCTGTGTATTCTTTTGTTTCCATCAAAAGTTTTTGGCTGTGTTTGTCTTCTGCTTTGTCTAAAAAATACTCCTGATACAATGTCTCTGCTTCAAAAAATAAAGCTTCCTTTTGTGCTTGAGTTGAGGCTTTGTCCATTTTTTCTGACAGTGCATTCAGTCTTGATATGGGGTATTTGTCTTTTGATAACTTTTCTTCAATAGTTTTTACTGCTTCTTGATAGATGCTGTTTGCTTCATCCTGACGGTAATTTATGCAAGAACGCAGGTTGTTGAGCTGCTGGGCATAATAATCTGCCAAAACTTTTTCAATATTATTGTTCCCTTTTGTGTAAAAGCTGTCATAGGTAAAGTCGTCTTCAAAAAAATCTCTTTTAAATCCCGGTTGTTTAGCGGAGTGAGGATTTAATTTAGAAAATGTTGTAGAAAAATTAACTGCTCTTATCATCTTTTCTCTCTTTAAACTAATTGTCACCTTAAAAGCTTTAAGTCAGGAAAGTAAAATTTTTGCCGGTTATTTGTTTAATTGTTACAAATTTGTTTACAAATTTACAGCAAGAAGGCAATTTGAATGCCACAAATGTTTTTACATGTTTATCAAGGATATTTATTAAAGGAGACAATTATGGGCGAAGGCTTTTCAGTAGTAGACACATCTCAGGGCAAAATAGTATATAGAGCAAAAGACGGCACAACAAACAGCGCCTTTAAATTAAAAGAAAAAAACGGACAAATCCAGATTTTTGCACAGAATGTAGATATTATGCTGCCGAAAAATTCTGCCACAAAGCTTGCTATAACAGATGACGGAAGCTTTTTTAACGCTAAAAAATCTAAAAACGTAACTGTCATTGACGGAGCCGAAAATGACGGCAAAAAATATGCAGATGAAATAATACTCGACGGTGATGAGCTCAGATACATTGCCGCAAGAAAAACTGACGGCAAAAATCCTTTGTGGGCTAAAGATTCAGGTGGCGGAGACAAAATTTATGTAACTAACGGTAACAACAATAGAGTTTATGCAAAAAGCGGAAACAACGTATTTGTTTCCGGTGATACAAAACATACTGTTGTAGAAGCTTATCAGGGAACATATGTAAAAGATGCAAGCGTATCAACTACAGTAGAGGCAAAAGCTTCTCCTCACACAAAGGGTAAAAATCCTTCATCAAATATTTTTGTAGAAGGCAGTGAGTTTACTATGGTAAAAACAGAAAAGGGCACTGTTGTAGAAACAAACAACAAGCCGATTATTGTTACACCAGAAGGCGATAAACTGTTTGATGAATACAGAAAACAATTTTAATATTTGATAATCAAAACGTAATTTTTTCCTATTGTTGCTTCAAGTGTCTCACTTGTAGTAATATATAGGTATGGAAATAAAAAATAATCAAAATAAAGACATCAAAGAGCAGCTTCTTGAACAAATAACAAAGAACCCTGCTGATGAAAAAAACTATGAAGAATTGAGCAAAATATATATTGCTGAACAAAATTATGAAGAGGCATTAGGGCTATATGAAGCTTTGCTCAATGTTAACCCTCTAAACGCACAGGCTCTTATCAACGCCGGCAGTTTAAATTTCTATTTCAGAAATATTGATAAATCGATTGATTACTATTCAAGAGCAGCTGAAATAGAATCAAAGAGTTTTTCTATTTATATGAACCTCGGCAATGCATATGCCGAATTGAACAATTTTGAACAGGCAATGAAAAACTATACAAAAGCGCTGGAGCTGGAATCAAACAGTGCACCTTTGTATAACGCAATCGGCCTTTTGTATCAGGATAACAAAGATTTTTTGAGTGCAATTGTTTACTATGACAAGGCTATAGCACTGGATGACAAAGACCCTGAAAACTATATAAACAAAGCCAGTGCACAAATGTCTATGCACATGTACAGAGAAGCAATCAAATCCTTGAAAAAAGCTGTTTCTCTTGATTCAAAAAATCTTAAGGCTCTTATTTGCATGGCAAACTGCTATTCATCCTTAAGAGATTTTGAAAATGCTGATAAGACATTTGAAAAATGCTACAAAGTAGATAACAGAGTCTATCAGGTTTATGTGTGCCATGCGATTTCTTACTCTGATGCAAACAGAATAGACATGGCAATCAGTAAGTATAAAGAAGCGATAGAAGTTGCTCCTGATATGCCCAATGCTTATATTTTGCTGGGTAATATTTATGTTGACAGAAGAATGTATCTTGAAGCTCTTGACTGCTACAAAAAAGCTTCTCAAATTCAACCTCAAGACGCAAAAACATATACCTTCATCGGCAATACATACTTTATGCTTGATGATTTAACAAATGCGATTTACACTTACCGCAGTGCATTGAAATGTAATGAAGAATCTATTGAAAACAAACTTGTTTACATAGAAATTTTGCAGGAATACATAAAGAGAAAAGAAGCTGATACACAGGCTGTATCTTAGTTTCGGGAGAAGAAATTGGCAGTTCCGAGATATAACTCACCATCACTTTTTGAAAAATTGGTTGCCAGTGCATCGTATATTTTTCCGCTGGTCGGTTTTGTTTTTGTAATAATTACCGCACTTTTGAAAAAAGATATGAAAGCATTTTTAAAATATCACATTTTTCAGTCCATTTTTATTGCGTTTACTCTATGGATAGTAGTTTCAGGGCTTGGTTTTTTGATGAAATTTGTGAGCTATATCCCCGGTGTTAAAAATGTCGTGGGGATTATTACATTTTTCCTCAACACACCTTTGTTCTATGGCTTTTCTATAATAACTTTTTTATACTTTTTATTTGTTATTTATTTGATTATCGGAGTATTAAGAGGTTCAGACAGTTATGTGCCGTGGATATCCGATGTTATCAAAACTAACCTGAGAGGGCAGATTTAGTATATGAAATTTGACAGTATTGCAGTACAGGGTTTTCATCAAGCAAAAGATAACAGACATTGTATACCCGTACCGATTTACCAGACAACGGCTTTTGACTTTGATAATGTGCAATATGCCGCTGATTTGTTTGACCTGAAAACTTCCGGTGATATTTATACAAGAATATCAAACCCCACAACACAGGTGCTGGAAGAACGTGTGGCTGCTCTTGAAGGCGGCGTAGGTGCTCTGGCTGTGTCTTCCGGACAATCTGCATCATTGATTGCTGTTTTAAATATTGCAAAGGCCGGTGATGATGTTGTTGCGTCTTCAACTTTGTACGGCGGGACATTCAATCTTTTGCATTCAACATTAAGAAAATTAGGAATCAACACTATTTTTGTTGAAGGCGAAACATATGAAGATTACGAAAAGGCAATAACTCCAAAAACAAGATGCCTTTTTACAGAGATGGTGGGCAACCCAAAATTAAATGTGCTGGATATAGAAGCTGCTGCAAAAGCTGCTCACAAACATAGTATCCCGCTGATTGTAGACAATACCGTACCGTCTCCTTATCTGTGCCGTCCTTTTGAATGGGGTGCGGATATAATTGTTCATTCTTTGACAAAATATATCTCCGGCCACGGAAACTCAATGGGCGGAATGATTGTGGATTCAGGCAGTTTTGACTGGAAGGCTTCGGGTAAATTTCCGGAACTTGTCGAGCCGGATGAAAGCTATCACGGCTTGAGCTACACGGAATCCTTTGGCAAAGCTGCATTTATTGTAAAAGCAAGAGGCCAGCTTTTAAGAGATTTTGGCTCCTGTATCAGTCCTTTTAATTCTTACCTGACCTTATTAGGGCTGGAGACACTGCATTTGAGAATGCAAAGAGTCTCTGATACGGCTATTAAGGTTGCACAACACCTTAAAAATCATCCTCAAATCGCATGGGTAAACTACCCCGGACTTGAGGAAAGCGAGTATTATCCGCTTGTAAAAAAATATATGCCTAAGGGTGCGTCTTCCATAATAAGCTTTGGTATAAAGGGCGGAAGGGATGCCGGTATAAAATTTATAGAAAATGTAAAACTTTTAATTCATGCAACAAACATTGGTGATTCCCGCTCGATTATTACTTATCCTTGTTTGACCACGCACAGGCAGCTAAACGATGAGCAGCTCAAGGCTTGCGGTATTTCCGATGATTTTATGCGTCTGTCTGTTGGCCTTGAGGATGTTGATGATATAATAAATGATATTGAGCAGGCAATAGAATAATTTATAGATAAAGAAAAGGAATATGAAAAAAGATGCAAAGTTACGTTCAATCAAAGGTTAGAGACATTGTTGATTTCCCTAAAAAAGGAATTGTTTTCAGAGATATTACAACAGCCGTAAAAGACCCGAAGGCTCTAAAATTTATGATTGACTTTTTGACAGAGCAATTTGAAGATAAAAAAATTGATTATGTTGCAGGTGTTGAATCAAGAGGCTTTGTGTTTGGCTCTGCTCTTGCTTACAACCTCGGTGCAGGTTTTATCATGGTAAGAAAACCCGGCAAATTGCCTGCTGATGTAATTTCTCAAGAATATTCACTTGAATACGGTACTGATAAAATTGAAATCCACGCTGATGCTGTTGAACCCGGCAAAAATGTGCTTGTTATAGACGATTTGCTCGCTACAGGCGGTACTGTTGATGCTGCTTGCAAACTTCTTAAAAAAGCAGGTGCAAATGTTGTGGGTGCCGGCTTTATCATTGAGCTTTCCGACCTTGGCGGAAGAGAAAAACTCAAAGATATTGAAGTTACGTCAATGATTCAGTACAAAGGCCTTTAATTTTTAGTCATTGGCCAGCTTTGATTTTGTTTCGATAAACAGATTCATAAGCTCAATATCGTCATAATCTATATAAGCCATTTGAAACAGGTTTTTTCCTGCTTTAACGGTTATCTGGTTGTCTGCATTTGGCCTGATTAAATTACGCGGTATTTTAATCTGCTGATTGTCTCCGTTAAGGTTCAACTCTGCAATCATGTTTCCGTTAAAAAATATCTGCGGAGCAGAAGCATAGGTTGTAGTGACCTTGGATTGACCCATATCTCTAGCCATTTTTGTATCTATTCCTATAACAGAGCCAATGACGAGGTATGCGTCTTCGTTTGGCGGAAGGTTTCCTACTTTAAAACTTTTTGTATAAAAAGGTCCTATGGCTTTAATTCTGAATTCTGCTGCGTTGGCGGAATTTTCAGAGTAGTTGTCATCACCTATGTGATACATATTTTTGTCGATAATAATATCGTGGGGATTTGTTTTTTCAATACCAACAACAATGGGTTTTGAAAGAGATTGGCCGTCAACTGTCAGGGAAAAAGGCTTGTATCCGTCCTTTTGCACAGACATGATAGTTGGCGCATCTATTTTTGCACCGAGAGAGAATCTGCCTTCGTTGTCAGTTTTTGTTTTGTATCCTTTTGATGGCAAGCTTACATCAGCCTGTGATACGGGTGATTGGGTGCGCGAGTCAATGACTTGGTTGTAGTCTCCCACTCCGTTTTTTTCTATGTTTCCGTTTATCGCTGCGCTTGTTTGCAGGCATGGAATACATAAAGACAGGGCCAGAGCACAAACTCCTAATATCTTAAATTTGTTCATTTTATCCTCCCGATTTTATTTCTTATTTGACAATTTTAAATAAAATCAGAAGATGAACTATGCCACACACGGGCTAATCTTTTTGTATACTATTCCCCTCTTGGCAGCAAAGTACAGCCTGTGTTGGGGTTGTATTCGCATATGCAGTTTTTGCCGTTGTTTTTGGCGTTGTATAAAGCAACGTCTGCAAGCTCAATCAGAGTTTGCTCATCAAGTGCGCAAGACGGGTATTCACTCATACCAATACTGACTGTCGGACAAATATAGATGTCGTCTTTTACATTGATTTTTATGTTGCTAATATTTTTTCTTATTCTTTCTGCAATGATTTTTGCGTCTGTAATATTTGTTTCAGGAAGAATAACAGTAAACTCTTCACCGCCGTATCTTGAAGCAATGTCAATCTTACGGACTGTTTGAGCAATACAGCTGGCAATTTCTCTTAAAACCTGGTCGCCTACAGGGTGGCCGTAGGTGTCGTTTACGCTCTTGAAGTTGTCAATATCCATCATCAACAGGGTCATTTCATGGTTGTATCTGGAGGAACGTTTAATTTCGTTTTCAAGTAATGTATAGAAATGCCTGTAGATATAAAGCTTTGTAAGACCGTCTTTTGTTGCAAGCTCGTATAATTTTGCGTTGTCTATGGCAATAGCCGCCTGGTTTGCAAGTGCTTCAATAAACTCCAGGTCCTGTTTGTTAAAGAGTTTTCCGTTTAGCTTGTTTGTAATGTTGATAACCCCGATTGGCTCGCCTTTTGCAATCAAAGGCACGCACAAAAGAGAATTAACATTGAGTTCTTGCCCGTTATCTATGAATCTCGGGTCATTCTGGCCGAGGTTTGAGATTATGGATTTTTTCTCAACAAATACCGTACCCGCAATACCCTCGCCCACTTTGATTTTTGAGCATTCTATAAGACCGTTGTTGATTTCAGTCTCCAGATTTTTATCAGCCAGCCCATAAACAACTTTTGTTTGCAAAACGTTTTCTGCAAAGTTGTAAAGCATTAAAGAGCCTTTTTCCGCGTCAATTGTTTCAAGCGCTTTATTCAAAATAACACGCAAAAGTCGTTTGAGGTCGTCAATAAAATTAACAGCCTGCGAAATATTGTACAAAATTGAGATGTTATGCAGTGATTTTTGAAGTTTTTTAAGGTCGTTTTCCTGGTCTCTTCTTTTTATGTATTTGATAAGAATCGGGCCAATGTAGTTAAAAACTTTTGAAAGATAATGCAAATCTTCATTGCTAAAATCTGTACCGTCTGTTTTTGTACCAATTGAACAGATAAAGTATGGTGTTGAATCTTTTTGAAACAGTTTAAAATAAGAGCTGTGAAGGTTATCCAGAGCGTATTTTTCCCAGAATGAGCGATATATTGGACGGCCGGCATCATCAGATACTTTGATGAATTCGTTTTTGTTTAAAACTTCCCAGAAACCTTCTTCATCGTTTTCAAACTGAAAAAATTCCTGATCATCAGATTTTTGGCTTGCAACCATGTAATAAACTTTGTCATGGTTAATAAAAAATCTGACATTTTCAATGCTCAAAGCTTCTGTAATAAAACCTGTCACTTTTTCTATCAAGTCCTCAATAGAGTCAGCCTGTGTGGCGATAATGCTTAATTCAAACAGGCTGTTAAGGTCATAGAAATTTTTTTGTAGTGTGGTTATTTTATCCGACAGATTTTCCATAATAACTATTTTATTAGAATTTTTAGAATAATTCAATCAATTAAATAGAGTGGTTATTTTGTGTTTAAATTAAAATATTTTTCTTGTAAAACATCTTTTTTTGCGCTATTTTGATGTTGAATATGCGCAATGCATGAGTACAAAAGAGGAGAACTCAAAAAATGGCAGAAAGAAAATTAGTTGGAACAAACGAAATGTTCAAAAAAGCATTAGCTGGCGGATATGCTATCGGTGCTTACAACGTAAACAACATGGAAATTTTGCAAGCTATTGCCGAAGCTGCTGAAGAAACTCGCTCACCTATTATTTTGCAAGTTTCAGCAGGTGCAAGAAAATATGCTAACCAAACTTACCTTGTTAAACTTGTTGAAGCTGCATTGGCTACAACTACAGTACCTATCGCTTTACACTTAGACCACGGTGCTGATTTCGAAATTTGTAAAGCTTGTATCGACGGCGGTTTCTCATCAGTTATGATTGACGGTTCAAGATTTTCGTTTGAAGAAAACGTTGCAGTTACTAAAAAAGTTGTTGAATACGCTCACGAAAGAGGCGTTTCAGTAGAAGCTGAATTGGGTAAACTTGCAGGTGTTGAAGACGATGTTAATGTTGATGCTAAAGACGCTAAATACACTAACGTTAAAGAAGCTGTTGAATTTGTAAAACAAACAGGCTGTGACTCTTTAGCTATTGCTATCGGTACATCTCACGGTGCTTACAAATTCTCTGGCGAAGCTAAATTAGACTTTGACAGACTCAAAGAAATCAAAGATGCTTTGAAAGAAGCAGGTTTTGGCGATTATCCGATTGTATTGCACGGTTCTTCTTCAGTTCCTCAAGAGCTTGTTGAAAAATGCAACAAATACGGCGGAAACCTTCCTAACGCTCAAGGCGTACCTGAAGATATGCTTAACTATGCTTCTAAACACGGCGTTGCTAAAATCAACATCGATACAGACTTGAGATTGGCAATGACTTCTACAATCAGAGAATTCTTTGTAGAACACCCTGAAAAATTCGACCCGAGAGAATACATGGGACCCGGCAGAACTGCTGTTAAAGAAATGGTTATGCACAAAATGAGAGACGTTTTGGGTACAGCCGGTCACGCTGATGACTAAGTTTTAATACAAATAAACTTAAAAAACCGTTTTGAATTTTCAAAACGGTTTTTTCTATTATTTACTAGCAAGCACTTTGTGTACTGCATTTTGTTGGTTTAGTTTTTCGTATTTGTTAATGTCTTTCATTATCCTGCTTGCATAAGCATATTTGATGCTGGAGCTGTTGTAGTTAACAAGAGCGGTTCTTATATTGCCGCCGGACTCTCTTAAACGTGCTTCATACAACAACGCGCCTATTCTGAGATTGAGTAAAGGGTTTGTCTGTAAATCGTTATAAAGTTGTTTGGGGCTTTTATATTTTGATGTTATGTTTTTTAATTTTTTGTGATAAAAATCAGGTCTCAAAAACATATCTTTAACAGTGATGCTTGTTATTTGCATCATACCTTTACCGTTTTTTGATATTATATTTTCTGTAAAATGTGATTCTTCTTTTGCTATACAAGCAATGTGCACAGGGTCAAGATCATATTCTCTTGCTACTTTTACAATATTTTGTGCAATTTTTTCTTTGTTTTCGGGGTGGGTAAAGTTTTTATCTTCTGTCATGATTTTTGTTACAACAGCTTTTTGTTGTTTTCTTAACAGGGAATCAGCTTTTCTTATCATTATTGAACGATTAATTTCCGCAAGTTTTTGTTGAGCACTGAACCAGTCTGTGGTGTGTTCTCGCGGCTTTAACTCAGGGACATGGGTATTTAATACTTTTTCAAGTGCCAGTGTATCATTTTTCATAATCCCGCTGCCACCAAGTGCGCCTGCCAGCTCAAGGCCGAATACACATTTTTTTGCTGCTTTTTTCATGGGGATTTTTCTTAGCAGCTGTACCCCGTTTATTTTTTTAATCATGTTATTAATGTCTCTTTGTTTAAGTGATTTTTTTTAGCCTAAAAATTTTAGCACCAAGGTTTTGTTAATGCAATATAAACATAAGAGTGATTTTTATTTGTTAAAAAAGTTGTTTTTATTGAATAAAGCACATATAATTAAACATTATGGATGAAAAATATAAAAATATACTGGGGAGAATTCCTGATATACTCTCGTCTGATGACGATTTAGAAAAAAATTTCGAAAAATCAGTTCTGGAATTTAAAGAAATTTTAGACTTTGATAATGCATATATTTGTTATCTCAATGCGGGTTGTGCAAATATTCAATTTCGCATGACTTATTCTGAAAGCGCACCTGTTGCACAGGATGAGAGCGTGATTAATTTTCCCGAGATATTAAAAACCAAGCTATATGAAAACAGCGTTTTTGTCTTTGATGAAGCATCCAAATTTTTTAAAGCGTTAAACCTTCAAAAAACAGACTCTTGTTTTATGCTTGCAAAATTAAATATTAGAGAAACCGTATTCGGGTTTATGCTTGTAACAAGGCATAAAAGTCTGCCTTTTACACAGGATGATGAGGAGCTTGCAAAAGCTTTCAGCGCACTTGTTTCTTATTCAATAAAAGATTCTGAACTCTCAAATGTATTCAAATTGCAATTAAGAGCTCTACAAGACAGCATTGTGGATAAAACAGAAGCCTATGCGACCATAAAAAAACAGAACGAAAAAATTCTTGCAGCTGACAAACTCAAAAACGAATTTCTCGCAAATATCTCACACGAGCTTCGTACTCCGTTAAATGCAATTATAGGTTTTTCAGAGGCGCTTTCAATGAAAATGTTCGGGCCTTTGAACGAAAAACAGGAAGAATACGTATCAGACATCCATGTCTCAGGCCTTCACCTTCTTGGCATGATTAACGAGATTCTGGAGCTTTCAAAAATCGAAGCCAAGGCCGTAAAGCTTGCACTTTCCAGGTTTAATCTTCAAACTTCCTTAAATGAAGTTGTTAATATTGTCCGCCCTCTTGCAAATAAAAAACATATTGAGCTTGAAAAAACAACAAAAGACTTTTTGGAAATAGATGCAGATTATCAAAAGATTCAACAAATTTTGTACAATCTTTTAAGCAATGCCATAAAATTTACACCCGATAACGGAAAAATAGAAATAGGCTACACTCACAACGATGAAGATGTTCAGATTTTTGTTAAAGATAACGGTGTAGGCATAGACAAAAAATACGAAGGCAAAATTTTTGGCAAATTTGTACAGCTCAATAATGTGTATTCCAAAAAAGAAAGCTCAACAGGGCTTGGTTTGACCATTACAAAAGAGCTGGTAGAGCTCCATGGCGGAAAAATATGGTTTGAAAGTACAGTAGGAAAAGGTACAACGTTTTACGTAAAACTTCCGCTTGTGCATGAGAAAAAACAGGAAGAATAGATATGGCCAAAATCCTTGTTATAGAAGACAATGAGCTGAATCTTAAGTTAATGAAAGATATCCTCTGCGCTCAGGGCTACGAGGTTGATTTTGCCTGTGACGGTCAAGACGGACTAGATAAGGCGCAAAAAAGCGAGTATGACTTGATTCTACTTGATATCCAGATGCCTGTTGTTTCGGGGTATGATTTTTTAAAAACTTATCAAAAGCAAACACCTGTAATAGTTGTTTCTGCCTGTGCAATGGAAAACGAAATAAATCAAGCAAAAGAACTCGGTTGTGTTGACTATATTTCAAAACCTATTCAAATTATGGAGTTTTTAAATACCGTTAAAAAATACGTTTGAGCAATTAATCATCGCTAAGGCTCAAAACAGCCATAAATGCTTCTTGCGGAACCTCAACACGTCCTACTGCTTTCATACGTTTTTTACCTTTTTTCTGTTTTTCAAGCAGTTTGCGTTTACGCGAGATATCACCGCCGTAACATTTATCAAGCACGCTTTTTCTCAATGCTTTGATGTTTGTACGCGCAATGATTCTTCCTCCAACAGCAGCCTGAATAGGCACCTCAAACATCTGGCGGGGGATAATGTCTTTGAGTTTTGCTGTTAATTTTTGACCAACGTAAAAAGCGTTGTCCTTGTGCACAATTGCACTCAATGCGTCAACAACTTCTCCAGCGAGCATTACATCAAGTTTTACAAGGTCTGAACGTTTGTATTCCTTAAACTCATAATCCATACTTGCGTAACCTTTTGTACGGGATTTTAGCTGGTCGTAAAAATCAACAATTACTTCACTCAACGGCATTTCGTATTCCAGGTCCACACGCACTTTATCAATGTAGTGCATGTTAATAAATATACCGCGTTTGCTCTGGCATAAGTCCATAAGCGTGCCCACATAATCATTGGGGGTAATTATATTAACTTTTACATAAGGCTCTTCAATATACTCTCTGTATTGAGGGTCTGGAAGATTTGCTGGGTTGTCAATTTCGACTACTTCGCCATCGGTTTTGTATACTTTGTAAACTACGGAAGGTGCTGTGGTGACAAGGGACAGGTCGTATTCTCTTTCAAGACGTTCCTGTGCAATTTCCATATGCAGCATACCAAGAAATCCGCAGCGGAATCCAAAACCAAGAGCAGAAGATGTTTCCGGCTCAAATGTAATTGAAGAGTCATTCAATTTAAGTTTTTCCAAAGACTCTTTCAAATCCTGATAATCATCGTTGTCTACAGGATAAAGACCTGAAAAAACAACAGGCAGAGCTTCTTTATAACCGGGTAGCGGTTCGTCAGCAGGTGTTTCTGCGAGTGTAACCGTGTCGCCCACAAATCTTGTAAGCTCTTTGATTGAGCACGCCATATACCCTACATCGCCTGTTCTTAATTCATTAACAGGTACGCGATTGGGGTTAAGATAACCGAGCTCGACAACCTCATATTTGTTGCCGGATGCCATAAATTTGACTTTGTCGCCTACTTTTATGCTTCCGTCAACTATTTTGAAAAAGCACAAAGTGCCAAGATACGGGTCATATGCACTATCAAAAACAAGCGCTCTTAAAGGTTTGTTTGAGGTGTCTTCCGGCGGTGGCACAAATTTAACTACCGCTTCGAGAATATCTTCTATACCAATACCCGCTTTTGCGCTGGCAGGAATTGCGTGTTCTGCATCAATCCCGAGTATTTCTTCTATTTCTTCTTTTACTCTGTCCACATCGGCAGAAGGAAGGTCGATTTTATTAATAACAGGTATGATTTCAAGGTTCTGGTCTATTGCAAGGTAAGCGTTTGCAAGAGTTTGTGCTTCAACACCCTGTGTGGAATCTACAATCAAAAGAGCACCTTCGCAAGCTGCAAGCGAGCGGGAAACCTCGTAAGAAAAATCTACGTGGCCAGGTGTGTCAATCAGGTTTAATTCATATTCCTGCCCGTCTTTTGCTTTATATTTCATACGTGCTGCGTTTAACTTAATTGTGATACCGCGTTCACGTTCTATTTCCATAGAGTCCAAAAGCTGGTTTTGCATGTCTCTTTGGGCGACCGTGCCTGTGTATTCCAAAAGACGATCGGCAAGTGTCGATTTGCCGTGGTCAATGTGGGCTATGATACAAAAGTTTCTTACCTTATCAATGTTTCTTTCACTCATAATTTCACCATAAGGACAGTATAGCGAAAAATAGTTTTTTGTAAACTTTTTATAAATAAATTTGAGTATAAACCTGTTACATAGCAAAAAAAATTTATCACAGGTTATTTACAATCAGTGAAGTTTACACTATTATAAAAATCCAAGTTATCACCGTAATTAATTAGATTTGGGCAATCACATTTGGATTTTTAACAGTCTGGATACATAGAAAAAAGGAACTTTAAAATTGACGGAAATAAATTCGACATATTCATTAATAATGCCGAAGGTAAAACTGACGCCGATTAAACAAAAAACTAAAAAAGAAGAAGTAAAAGAAATAATTCAAAACCCTGACGACCCTCTTGCAAAATATCCGTTAAGAGCGTTTGGATATTCTAACGAAGTTGGTGCGGCTGTTTCTGCAATGCCAGGCTGGGGTAAAACCGCGGAAGTTGCACTGTGGGTTCCTGCTTTAATGTATCTTGGGGCTGATATTTATGACAAATTTAAACGCGGTAAAGAAGGTGATTATACAAAAGCTTCTTCTTCTGCCGCTGTACAACAGGCTGTTTTTCAGGCTCTTGCCAGTGTAATTTTACCCACAGCCGCAGTAAAAATGGGCCAAAGTATTGCCGGTCAGTTTACAAAATTTGATGGTTCCGGCTTGAACGCTACTGCAAAAGAAGAAATTTTGGACAAGCTGCAAAACGACTTTGCAAAAGCAAAATTTGCAAAAGGCGACCGTATGGAAAACGGTGTGCTTAAAAAAGGCAAAGATGCCGTTTGGGAAAGAATCCACGACCATAGCTTCCTACACGAATTGGACAATACACAGGTAAAATTACGCAAAGAAAGCGTGTTCAAAAAAATCTGGAAAGTTTTTGCTCATGGTTCAGGCATGGATGCTACAGCTGTTGCGGATAGAACAAAAGTTGAACAATTCCTCAAAAGGAAAGTAAATGACATTTTTGACAAGCAAACATTGATTGAAACAGGTACGTTAGAGCAAATAGAAAAAACTAATGACAAAAGTTTAATCAAGGCATACAAAAAGGCTATTCAAAAAGCACAGGTTAATTACGAAAACCTTATCAAAGAAAGACCGAACTTTGTTGTTGAAAAGATTCTTTCCTCAGGGGAAGAAAAACACAAACATCTTATCGATATGATTAAGCAGGAATTTCCTGCTGTAAATGACAGAAAACATCTTGTTTCTGCGACTGATGCAGGCAAACATGTCAGTGCCAAGCTGCTCAAAAAGCTTATGAGCAATGAAACAAACAAACATCTGATCACAGAGCTTGCAAAAAAAGCAGAAGCCTCAAATGAAGTAATAAGCAAACTGATTCAGGGTAAAAAATTGAAACTCGGCCTTTTGAAAACAACGGGCGGTTTTATTGCTCTTGGTTTGCTGGCTATTCCTATTGACCATTTTGTACATAATTATATTATCAAAAAGTTTGTTGAACCCGGTTTGGAAAATGTGCAGCAGCTGCAGCGTAAACTGTCTTTTAAAAGCAGCGACGATAGCAAAATTTAGTCTTGTTTATAAGAATTAACAAGCTCTTCTTTCTGGCTTCGCGAGAGCTTTTTTATCCTGCGCTCTTCTTTAAGCGCTTCTGATTTTGTGTCGAATTCTTTGACATACACCATTTTTAAAGGCTTGTGCGCGCGGGTATATTTTGCAGCGAGACCGGCTTTGTGTTTTTCAAAACGTTTTTCAGGGTCATCGGTATATCCGCAGTAAAGAGTGTTGTCAACTGTTAAAATCAGGTATGTGTAATATTTTTTGTCCATTACTTTTCAATATCTGCAAATTCCCTTTCCCATAAAGTTGGTGGGGCACTTTGCTCTTTTAATCTTTCTTCCAGTGTTATGAGTATCCTCATTGCCTGCACAAAACCGTTTTCCTGCACAAGTTTGTTTCTATACCACGAAGCACCCTGAAAACCTTTGAGGTAATACGGATAAAATTTTCTGACAAACTGCATTGCCACCCTCTCAGAGCGGAATTTTACCTCATGCTCAATATGGTCTTTTAAAAGTGCAATGCGCTCAAAAATATCAGAGCCGGGTAGCATCTCTCCTGTTTCTAAATAGTGTTCGATTCTTGCAATCAAATCAGGATTTCCAAGAATCCCTCTGCCAATTGCTATTCCGTCTGCGTTGGATTCTTGAAGGCATTTTTTTGCGCTTTCAATATCAACAACATCTCCGTTCGCAAATACCGGTACTTTTATTTCTTTTTTTACATTACAAATAGCCTTCCAGTCTGCTTGTCCGGCATACATCTGTGCTCTGGTTCTGCAATGTATTGTCATTGCGTCGGCTCCGGACTCTTCCATGAGCTTTGCAAATTCCATAAAATTTTGCTCTGCAGCAGTGTATCCAAGACGAAATTTCACGGTAACAGGCACATCCACAGCATCTTTTATTGCTTTTACAATGTCGCTTGCAAGCTGAGGCGTCCTCATCAGAGCAGAACCGTCACCGCCGCCTACAACTTTTTTTACAGGACAGCCCATATTTATGTCAATGATATCAGCGTATTTTTCAATTTTTTTTGCTGCTGCTGCCATCATTGAGGGCTTGTGCCCCGACAATTGATAAGCAAGCGGGAATTCATTGTCTTCCCTTTCAAGAATCATATTGCCGTCTTTTCTGTTTTGCATAAGCATTTCAGAGCTTATCATTTCTGTGGTTAAAAGGCAGTTTTTAGAATACCTTCTGATAAGCTGCCTTAAAGGCAAGTCTGTAATACCTGCCATCGGTGCAAGAGAGACGCAGCTTTGCACTTCAACATTGCCTATTTTTATGATTCTTTTATTTTTTTGCGGAGGGTTTGGGTTCATAAGCTTTTAAATCCTGTATTCTTTTTGCAGAATATCTTGTGTAGTCATTGGTTTCACCTTGTTTTTGGGTTTGAGCAAGGTATTTTTTATGGTACAAAAGGGCATTTGAATACTGTGCCAGATAGTCGTAATCTATTGCTATTGAATAGTTTGCAATCGTCATTTGAGGGTTAAATTGCAAAGCTTTTTTATAGTCATTTATTGCCTGTGCATATTTTTTTTGTGCATCATAGACCATTGCTCTGTAATAATAAGCATCCGCATTTTTCGGGTCAAGAGAGATTGCCTCTGTCAAAAGAGTTAAGGCCTGCTGGTATTGTTTTGAGTCAAACAAATTGATGGCTTTATCCATTTTTGTTGTGCATTCCTGCTCTTTTACGTATGCCATAAGCTCTTTTGCATTTTTGTTTTGCGGGTCTATTGTCAGTGCTTTTTGTGCATAAGTCTTAGCTTTTGCAAAGTTTTCCGTGTTCGAATATGCAAGCCCTGCATAATATGCTGTGTCTGCATTTTTAGGGTCAAGGTTAAAGGACTTTTCATAATACTGTGCTGCCTGTGCAAAGTTGTTCATTGCCTGATAACAAGCGCCTATTCCCAGAGTGGATTCGGCCGTTGCTGGGATTATTTTGTTATACATATCAATAGCTTCTTGATATTTCTTTTCTCCAAAAAGTTTTGATGCGTTTGTGTATAAGAGTGATGTTGTTTCTGCGTCAATTGATGCAAGCTGTTTTTTGATTGTTGTGTTTTCGGGGAAAAGACCTTTTGCCTCTGTCAGGAGATTTCGTGCTTTATCAAAATTGCCCTGCTGGGTGTAGGCTTGAGCAAGGTTTATGTATGCATTTTCGCTTTTGGGATTGAGTTTTATTGCCTGACTGTAATATGGAACGGCTTCTGCCAGCCTGTTTGCTTTGTGCAGTTCATATGCGTATTTATAATTTAATTCTGCATTTGAAGGTTCTTTTTGAAGCTGTTCTTTTATGTATGCAAGTTTTTCATCCTGTGTCATACCTGTTTCATACACGCTGTAGAGCTCTTCTTTTATGTCTTGATTTGAAGGGTCAAGGTTGAGTGCCAGCTTGTAATTTTGTATGGCTGCATTTTTATTGCCCATAGCTTTGTAGCATTGAGCTTTATAAAGATAAGCAAGCATAAAATTGGGGTTTACGTCAATAATTGTGTCATAGGCAGCGATTGCTGTTTCGTATTCTTTTTTTGCCTGATACAATGTCCCCATATTCAAACGTGTATTGACGTTTGAAGGGTTAAGCTCTTCTGCTTTTTCATATTGCTGGAGTGCTGCTGCAAAGTTATTTTGCTTTTGATAAACCGCACCGAGGTTTGCGTGAGCTTCTGCATCATTCGGGTTGTCGCAGACTTTTTGACGCCATATGTTTTCAAGCGACATTAATATTTCTGTGTTGTCGCCGGAACGGCTCAAGGCCAGATTGTACTGCTCTGCTGCCAGGTCAACTTTGCCCAGCCTTTCATAAGCACCTGCCAGTTTTAAATGAAGCTCTGAATTTTTAGGATCCAGCACAATCGCTTCATTTAAGTAGTCCACTGCCTGATTGTTTAAATTTAATATATAATAAATCTCTCCAAGATTAGCCAGTGATTGCTTTCTGTAGGTCACATCCGTCTGGGATTTTTGAAACTCTGTAATTGCCGCAGCAAACTCTCCCTGTGCTCGTAGTGATTTACCCATCATAAAATGCCCTTTAGGGCTCTGGTCGGCTTTTATTGCATAAAGAACGTTGTCAAGATTTCCTTCCATTGCGTTGATATCAGTGATATACATAGCGTCAGCGGGTTCGTTATTGTAATATTTCATATAAAATATCGCTGAGCGAAGGTCATTGGCTGCCTTATTGTAGTCCATTGCCTTGTTGTTGTAATACTGGGCACGTGAAAGGTATGCATTTACAAGCTGGATTCTTGAGGATTTGTCCTGCGGGTTTTCTCTTAATGCTTTTCTAAATTCTGTTATAGCATTTGTGTACTGCGCTGATTTGAGGAAATTTACACCATTGTTGTAATACTGTGAACCCTGTGCTGAGTACTCTGATGTATTATTAACGGGAACAATTTTACCTTCGGCAATTTCTTGCGCGTTCGCCGCGTTTATATTTATCAAAGCCAGTATAAACAGTGCGATGAGAGCTTTTTTGTTCATTTTACAATCCTCTTTGTATGGCAAATACTATATAATTATATGTCAAATGTTAAAATAAAGCATACAGTTTTGTTACTAAATATTACCAGTAGTCTTGCACAAAAAAAATTACCATGTATGATAAAAAAGTCAGAAAAGTTACCCGACAATTTAATACACACCCGGCTGATATTTTTCGGCTTCATTTTTGTTGTATAAATTGTCTATATATTTAAAAATAGTTTACTAAAAAGAATTACACTAAGGAAAGGTAATACAGTGGAAGAAAAAGAAATTCAAGAAGTTGAAACAGTAGAAACAGTTGAAACAACTGAAACTGTTGAAGCAGCTATCGAAGAAAAACCTGCTAAAGGTAAAAGAGCTAACAACGCTAAAGCTAAAGGCAAAAGAAAAATTGAAACAGTTGAAAATGCTCCTCAATCAGAATGGAAAGAAAGAGTAGTTCAAATCAGACGTGTAACAAAAGTAGTTAAGGGCGGTAAAAAACTGAGCTTCAGAGCTATCGTTATCGTAGGAAACGGCAAAGGCCAGGTTGGTGTTGGCTGTGCTAAAGCTTCTGAAGTTATCATTGCTATCCAAAAAGCTATTGCAGAAGGTAGAAAAAACCTTATTTCCGTACCTATCTTTAAAACAACTATTCCTCACCCGATTGTTGGCCGTTCAGGTGCCGGTTCTGTTATGTTGAGACCTGCTTCTCAAGGTACCGGTGTTATCGCAGGCGGTGCTGTTCGTGCAGTATTAGAGCTTGCCGGTATCGAAAACATTTTGAGCAAATCACTCGGTTCAAAATCTCCGCTTAACGCAGCTAACGCTACTATGGCAGCTTTAAAAGAGTTGAGATCTTTCAACGATGTTGCTAAAAAACGCGGTTTGACTTTAAAAGAAATGTTAAATTAATCACACAAAATCAATAAAGGAAATAATAACAATGGCTAAAGATAAATTAGAAAAAGTTTCGATTAAACTTACAAGAAGCTTAATCGGCTCTACAAAAGACCAAATCAAGGTTGTAAGAGCTCTTGGTTTGAAAAAGACAAACGATGTTGTTGAACACTTTGCCAGCCCTACAATTATGGGTATGGTTAACAAAGTTCCTCATCTCGTAACAGTAATTAAGTAATTAAAGAAAAGGATATAAAAATGGCAGACAGAATAACATTAGAAGATTTAAGACCTGCTGAAGGCTCTACTCACAGAACAAAAAGAGTGGGCAGAGGCAGATCATCAGGACACGGTAAAACTTCTTGCCGTGGCCATAACGGTGAAGGACAACGTTCAGGTTCAAGCTCTAAAAGAGGTTTTGAAGGCGGACAGATGCCCTCTTACAGACAAATGCCGAAATTAAAAGGTTTCACAAACTTTGCTGCTCTTAACTGTGCAGAAATCAATGTTAAAGACATTGAAAAACTCGACGCAGCAGAAATCGATTTGACTTGGTTAATCGAAAACGGCAAAGCTCATCCGAAATCAGAAGTATTGAGAGTTTTAGGCAACGGCGAAATTTCAAAATCCGTTACCGTAAAAGCAAGATACTTTACACCTTCTGCTAAAGAAAAAATTGAAAAAGCAGGCGGTAAAGCTGAGTTAGTATAAAAAATATATAAACTGCAAGCTGATACAATATACAGCTTGCAGTTTAACTATTCTATCCGTCTTGATAGTTAGAAATATGATAGACGGAAAAATCAATGGAGAGGACTTATAATGCAAAATGCAAGAATGAAACCGCCTACAATGGATGATGTTGTATCAATGTTTCAGGCATCAGGTTTAAAAGCAAAACTGTTATTTACTTTTGCTATGATAGTTATTTTTAGGCTTGGTGTAGCGCTTCCTTTGTACGGGGTAAATAACGAGGTAATATCCAACCTTGCAAGACAGGGAAATCTTATAGGTTTTATTGACCTGTTTTCTGGTGGTGCACTTGCCAATGTGTCTATTCTGGCACTTGGTATCGGGCCTTACATCACAGCTTCAATTATCATGCAGCTGTTGACTGTAATCATCCCTCACCTTGAACAGCTTCAAAAAGAAGAAGGCGAAGCCGGAAGACGAAAAATATCTCAATATACAAGATATTTTACTGTATTTATTGCGTTCTTTCAGGCAACAATATTCTTGCTTTATCTTTTGCATCAAACAAGCAACGCGCTTCTTCCCGGTGTGTCTCCGATTGTATTTTTCATCGGTTCTGCAATTATTTTGACAGCAGGTTCGGTTTTTGTAATGTGGCTTGCTGAATTGATGACTGAAAGAGGTATTGGTAACGGCGGTTCTTTGTTAATCTTTGTCGGTATCATTTCAAGACTCCCCTCTTATTGCGAACAGACAGGAACTCTTGTTGCAAATGATTCTTCTTTGCAGCTTGGTTTACTTGCATTGCTGGCAATATTCTTTGCAACAATGGTTTTAATTGTAATCATGCAAGAAGCTGTAAGAAAAGTTCTCATTGTAAACCCTAAACGTCAGGTGGGCAATAAAATTTACGGCGGAGTAAATACATATATTCCGTTCAAGATGAATCCGGGCGGTGTAATGCCTATCATCTTTGCAATTGCTATTTTGCTCTTTCCAACAACAGTAATAAGCCTTATTGGCCAGACAAATCTGCCTGCCGGAGCATTGAAAGATGCAATCACTTGGCTTTCTACAACATTGAGCCCTTCCGGTTGGGTACATTATTTATTATATTTCTTGTTGATTGTTTTCTTAACTTTCTTTTATGCATCAATTATGCCTAATATGCAGCCAAAAGAAATTGCCAACAATCTGAAAAAATACGGTTCATCTATTCCTGGAATTAAACCTGGAAAACCAACCGCAGAAGCTCTTGATAAGATTATTTCAAGATTAACATTACTTGGTGCGTTGAGCCTTGGTATTGTTGCATTGATTCCTTCAGGCGCTACTTATATAACAAGGATTACGCCTTTGCAAGGTATTGGTGCTACGTCATTGATTATCATGGTTGGTGTTGCACTCGACTTTATCAATCAGATTAAGACGCAATTGCTGGCAAAAAATTATGAAAGCTTTTTGAAAGAATAAAAAAAACATCCCTGTAAAGGGATGTTTTTTTATGATATAATTTTTTTTATGAAATTCAATTTAATTGAAAAAACAGCTTTTTCTGCGGTGTTTATTATTTTTTTATTTTGTGTGGTTCGTGATTATACAGTATCGCATGATTTTCTTATAACCGGTGTCTATGGGTTTATTATAGGCCTGCCGCTGGTTTTTATTTGCGGGCTTTATGTTTTGATAAAAACTCTTGTTGGCTCTAGTGACCCTGTTTCTAAGTCGATACCTGACAAATCAGAAAATCTCTACTGTGCTGCCCCTGAAAAGAAATATGATAATTCTTTGGTAAAAAAATTTGCAAAATTCGGGTATTTGACATGCGGATTTGTATTCGGTGGGATAATTCTTTTTGCTTCCATTCAAAAACTTTTCCTTTTGGGAATTTTATTTGTTCCCATTATGCTGGTGGTTTGGATAGCTGCATTTGTATGCGCAGTGTATCCTCTTGGCATGTGTATTTCTTATTTATTATCTACAGAGCCAAAGCCTGCATCTATTGAAAAGACACAGTTCAGCACAGACGAAGCATGGGGAATAATTGCATATTTTGTGGGATTAATCACTCTTGTATTAGTTTTGTACAACTTCTTTTTTAATAAATAATTTATTGTATAAATAAAAAAAATGCTTACAAAATCGTTGCAAGCATTAAATAAACACGAGGATATTAAGAGAGAGAGAGTATATGGATAAAACTTTTATTATCGATTTAAGTTGTAAGTTATAATCTTTGACTTGTTGTATTTTCTTCCTTAAAGTTTTGATTTCCCTTACTCTTATATAAAGTATTTTGCTCTTAAAAAATTGCCTTTAATTTTTCAAAAAGTTAAGAAATGTAAATTTGATATTTTGATACCCCCTATTTATCTAGTTGTTTTTTTAATATTTGAATAATTAAAAATTTAATAAATCTTAATGAAATTCTTGAAAACACGCACGAAAAGCCATTATTGAACAACTGCATTACTATTAATCATTTTGTTATTTTATATAAACAATCATTTACTCTTTTGTTAAAAAGGGCTCAAATCTTAATAAAATCAATCAAAAAAGCTTGCTTGTGGATTTTTACCATGTAAGATAAATATACAAGGGCGAATTATGCCCGTAATTAATATCTAAAAAGAAGGTAAAATGGCAAAAGACGTAATCGAATTTGAAGGCAAGATTTTAGAATCACTACCGAATGCAATGTTTAGAGTTGAACTCGAAAACGGACACGAAATACTTGCTCATATTTCAGGAAAAATAAGAAAGAATTTCATCAAAATTCTTCCCGGAGACAAAGTCAAAGTTGAAATGACTCCGTATGATTTAACCAGAGGAAGAATCACTTACAGACTTAAATAAATACGCTCCCGCCTCTCGGGACGTACGCGGCAAAAACAATAAAAACACTAGATAAGGAAAACAAAATGAAAGTAAGAGCATCAGTTAAAAAAATGTGCAAAGACTGCAAATTCATCAGAAGAAGAGGCAGAATCACAGTTATTTGTAAAAACCCTAAACACAAACAAAGACAGGGTTAATTCTATTTAGTAATCAATCAGAAAAACATAAGGAGAAACAATGGCAAGATTGGCTGGGGTTGATTTACCCCGTAACAAAAGAATGATAATCGCTTTAACCTATATCTACGGTATAGGACCAACTCGTTCTGCTAAAATCTTAGAAGCTTGCGGAATTTCACAAGACTTAAGAACAGACGATTTGACAGATGACGATATCAAAAAATTAAGAAACGAACTCACAAATTACCACATCGAAGGTGATTTGAGAAGAGAAGAATCTCTTAACATCAAGAGATTATCTGAAATCAACTCTTACAGAGGTATGCGTCACAGAAGAAAACTCCCTGCAAGAGGACAAAGAACAAAAACTAACGCAAGAACAAGAAGAGGCAAAAAAACAGGCCCTGTTTCTAAAAAGAAATAAGAAATTGAGTTAGTTTAAGTACACAAGAGTAATAATTAAAGGAAATAAAAATGGCAAGACCAATTAAAACTAAAAAGAAAGAAAAAAAGAATGTATTGCAGGGTGTTGTTCACATTCAATCAACATTTAACAATACAATCGTAACTTCTTGCGATACTCAAGGTAATGCTATTGCATGGGCATCAGCAGGCGGCTGTGGTTTTAAAGGTGCTAGAAAAGGCACTCCGTTCGCAGCTCAATCTGCAGCAGCTCAAGTAGCTAAAAAATCAGTTGACCAAGGAATGAAAAAAGTAGAAGTATACATCAAAGGACCCGGTTCAGGCCGTGAAACAGCTATCAGAGCTATTCAGGCTGCTGGTTTGGAGATCACGTTAATCAAGGACGTAACACCTATTCCGCACAACGGATGCCGTCCTCCTAAGAAGAGAAGAGTTTAATCTCTGACCTTCCCGTCATTCCGGAATGTATTTCGGAATCCCCGTAAAATACGGACAAAGAGAGCCTGATAAAAATCAGGATGACGTAAAAATAGTTAAGAAAAAGAAAGAAAAAGGAGTCAAAATTGGCTAAATATACAGGACCTTCAAATAAATTATTCCGTAACTTCGGTGTAACGGATTTATCTAACAGAAAGTTGGTTTCTTCTTTGAGACAGACTGCTTCAGGTCAGCATGGTGCTGCAAGAAAAAAACTTTCTGACTATGCTCTTCACTTAAATGAAAAGCAAAAAATCAGACTTACATACTTAGTAAGCGAAAAACAGTTTGCAAAATACTACAACAAAGCTGCAAGAACAAAAGGCGTTACAGGTACAGTTCTTTTACAATTGTTAGAATCAAGACTTGATAACGTTGTGTTCAGAGCAGGTTTTGCAACAACAAGAAAACAATCCAGACAAATCGTTAACCACGGCCACGTGCTTGTTAACGGCAAAAAAGTTGACATTCCATCATACCTAGTTAAAGCAGGCGACGAAATCACAGTAAGAGCAAAAAGCTCAGACTTCGTTAAAGCTGTTATGGAACCGTTAGATGTAGCTGCTCCAGCATGGATGACAGTTGATGCTAACGCTCAAAAAATCGTGTTCGATAGAATTCCTGAAAGAGAAGAGCTTGATCCTGAATTCAAAGAACAACTCGTTATTGAGTACTACTCAAAATAATCCACATAAGTCCGAATAACTACAATTAGGAGAAAAACAGATGGAATTAAAAATTAAAAACGTAACAACAACAACCGGTTCTGACGGGTCACAATACGGTAAATTCGTAATCGAACCGTTAGAAAGAGGATTTGGTAACACAATCGGAAACGCTTTAAGACGTGTATTGTTATCTTCTTTGGAAGGTGCAGCAGTTACTGCAGTAAGAATCGAAGGTATCACACACGAATATACAGCTATCCCGGGTATTGTTGAAGACGTTATTGATATAATGTTGAATCTTAAAGGTATGGTTGTAAAAACTGATTCAAAAGAACCTCAACAGTTAAGATTAGACATTGACAAACCGGGCCCTGTTTTGGCTTCTGACATTCAACTTCCTGCAGGCGTTAAAATTGTTAACCCTGACTGGTTGATTTGTACAGTTGCTGAAGGCGGTTCTATCCACGCTGATATCGTGGTAGAAACAGGCAAAGGTTACATTGCTCACGATGTATTGAAAAACAATAACGGTGCAATGCCTATCGATATGTTACCTATTGATGCAACATTCATGCCTATCAAACGTGTTAGCTACAATGTAGAAAACACTCGTGTAGGCGATGTTACAGACTTCGACAAACTTAACCTCGAAATCTGGTCAAATGGTTCTATCGATGTAAACGTTGCATTGTCTCAAGCAGCTAACATCTTAATCGAACACTTTATGCAAATTGCGGCAATCACAGGTACTCCTGTTGTTTCTATGCCTCAGGTTGCAGCCGTGATTGAAGAAGAAGTTGTTGCTGATACAAGTGCTCCTACAATTTCAATCGAAGATTTGGAATTGTCTGTAAGAGCATACAACTGCTTGAAAAGAGCAAGCATCAACAACATGGCTGAATTACTGAAAAAATCAGAACATGATTTGTTGAACATCAAAAACTTCGGTAAAAAATCATCTGACGAAGTTATCGAAAAATTACACCAATTTGGTTTAGACCTTATGCCTAACCCTGAAGGTGTAGATATGGACGAGCTTGTATAGTCTGTATTTAAGAACAGAAATAATTAAGAAAAAGGATAAATAAAAATGAGACACCAGTCTAAAAAACATCACTTAGGAAAAGCACAAGACCAAAGAAATGCCTTGTTGCGTTCTTTAGCGACTGAACTTATTTTGCACGGTGAAATTAAAACTACTATGGCAAGAGCAAAAGCTCTTAAACCTTATGCAGAAAACATTATCACTCTTGCAAAACAAGGTACTCTTCACTCAAGAAGATTGGCTGCAAAATTCATCTTTGACAAAGAAACTGGCAAATTTATGAATTTTGAAACAGGCGAAGTTCTTGAAGGTGTAGAAAAAGCTGATAAAGAACAAAAAGCTGTTGCTCAAACAATTTTGAGAAAATTGTTTGCGCAAACTGCTAAAAAATACGCTAACAGAAACGGCGGTTACACAAGAATCTACAGAATGCCTCCAAGACGCGGCGATGCTGCTGAAATGGCATTGATTCAACTCGTTTAATCGAGGGTGTGATGCCGAAGTATTCAATTATAGTTGAATATATCGGAACAAATTATTCGGGCTCACAAGTTCAGCCTGATAAGGTAACGATTCAGTCTGAACTTAACAAAGCCCTTAGCACATTGAAAGTGGCGGACGCCTTCAACGAAGAAGGCAGCCAAAAACAAATAATCAAGACAATCTTCTCAGGCAGGACTGATGCCGGCGTGCATTCAAAGGGGCAGGTTGTCCATTTTGAGAGTGAAAAACCCATTGTTGCTTCAAGGTTTTTAAACTCGATAAACGGAATCTTACCTAATGATATAAGCGTTAAATCAATTCAAGAAGTTGATGAAAAGTTTCATGCACAGTTGAGTGCAAAATACAGAGTGTATCAGTACAAAATTGTCAACAGACAACACAGAAGCGCCTGGGATAAATATTCTCTCCTTGTTAGGGAACCCTTAAACATTGAGAGGATGAATAAGAGCCTATCATATTTAATCGGAGAACATGATTTTACTTCGTTTAAATCAATGAGAACGGCCAACCCCGCAAAAGATTGTATTGTATACAAAGCTGAATGCAAAAAAGAAGGTGATATTATTACTTTTGAAATTGCAGGCAACAGGTTTTTGTATAATATGGTCAGAACAATTGTCGGTACTTTGCTTATGATTGAGCACAATAAATTTGAACCCGAATTTATGAAACAAGTGCTCGAAGCTAAAGACAGAACAAAAGCGGGTCCCACAATCAACCCTGACGGGTTGACACTGATTGAAGTGGGATATGAACAATATAACTTAGTTAAGTAAACAAAAGAAAAATAAAAGGAAAACTGAAAGATGAAAACATATTCAGCAAAACCTCTTGAAGTTGAAAGAAAATGGTATGTAATCGACGCCGAAGGTAAAACTTTGGGCAGATTGGCTACTGTTTGCGCTAACTTACTCAGAGGCAAATTAAAACCTGAATACACACCTAACGTTGATACAGGTGATTTTGTTATCGTTATCAACGCTGACAAAATTCAGGTTACAGGCAACAAAGAAACAGATAAAATTTACTACCACCACACAATGTATCCGGGCGGATTAAAATCAATTTCTTTCAAAGATTTGATGGCAAAAGACCCTACAAAAGCTATTGAAAAAGCTGTTAAAGGTATGCTTCCTCACAATACATTGGGCTCTCAACAGTTCACTAAACTTAAAGTTTATGCAGGTGCTGAACATCCGCACGAAGCTCAAAAACCTGTAGTTTATGAAATGGAGGTTAAATAATGGCTGATACTAAAGAATTCAAAGCAACAGGCAGAAGAAAGACCTCTATTGCAGTTGTAAAACTGGTTAAAGGTAAAGGCAGAGTATTCATTAACGGTAAAACTATGGATGCATATCTTGGTAACAGACCGGCTATGAAAATTCTTGTTTACAAACCTTTAGCATTGACAGAAAACATGGAAAACTTTGACGTTAAAGTTAAAGCTGTTGGCGGCGGTATCTGTTCTCAAGCAGGTGCTATCAGACACGGTATTTCAAGAGCATTGTTACAGTACAACCCTGAATTAAGATCTGTTCTTAAAGCAGAAGGCTTGTTAACAAGAGACGCTCGCGTTAAAGAACGTAAAAAATACGGTAGAAAAAGAGCAAGAAAAAGATTCCAATTCTCAAAACGTTAATTCGAAGAATCTTATTCAAACTTATACAAAAAACGGTTTCAATCATTCAATTGGAACCGTTTTTTTGTTGTACCAGCAAATATATTGACCAGATGGTCAATATATTTTTAAAAAACCTTTAACCCCGTGATTGATGTTTTTGTCATGTGCAAAAAGTATGATTTAACTATAAAAGTTGAGTAACTCTTGGGGAGTATAGAGTAGTAATGAGAAGTATCGTAAAGTTTAGTACAAAATTATCTTTGGCGGCATTTACCGTTATTTTGGGTATGTCATCTGTTATGGCCAATACTTTGTCTGAGGTTGAAATTAGCGCTCAAGACACAGGCTACGGTATTGTTTTAAAAACTGATGAAGCAGCACAAATGAAAAAAATCATTTCATCTGATAATAAGATGACAATTGAGCTAAAAGATGTAGAAGTTTCTCCCGACCTCAACACTGTGTACAATAACGCCGAAAACATCGATAATGTTACAATTTCACCGGCATCAAAAGGCGATATCAAAATAGTTTTCAAAGGTGAAGGTATTTCAAACAGCAGAGTTTCTTTTGAATCTGCAAAAAATATTATACCTGCACTCAACCAAAATAAAAGCAGCCAATCCATTCAGTTAAGCGGCCCTGTGTCTAGCTATACACCTGTTTATAATCCGGAAGCTTTTGCACAAGATTCTGAAGATTCGCAAACATCTAACCCGCAATTGAATGAAGTATTAACAAAAATGCATGTTACAAGAAGTATGCTTGTGACAGCAAAAAAATATGCCAAAAAGGCAATACATAAAGTTGAGTCAGGCGATATCAATTTTGCAACTGTTTTTGGAGTAATCCTTGTTATTGCAGCATTTATGCTTAAACCGAGAAGAAAATCTGCACCTGAGCAAAGACCTCAATCTCTTACAGGTATTCTTTCTAACAAAAGCCCTCAAATGCAGCGTGAAATTGGCTTGAACCGCGAAATGACATCTAACATGAATCTTGGTGCAGGCAGAGCAGCTTCTTTAAATTCCAATGCATTGAAAACAGGCTATGGAATGAGAGCTTACCAACAAAGCCAAAAAAATCCTTATATGTCTAACACAACATCAAATGGTGTTTCCGGTATTGCAAGAAGAAAACCCTTGCAAAGCGCAGCTCCTGTAAAAAGACAAACTACATCAAACAGACCGGTATCATTAAATATGAATGTTCCTATAAAATCAAACAGACCGGCTATGACAAGCCCTGTTGCTTCCAAAACAATTCCTTCTGCAAAGTCAAAAGCGGCAATGGAACCTTCTGATTTGGATAGTATGAAATTTTTGGAATCAATTACAAAAATATATGAAAAAAATGGCAGAACAGACCTTGCAAAAGGCCTGAAAGACAACCTGAGAAAAGCACAAATGTCAGGCCACGCAGCCATGTAAGATAAACAGTTTAAGAAGTGTAACTACAAGAGAGAGAAATAAATAGACGATACTCAACAATATACGAGACAGCAAAAACTGTCTCTTTTTTTTTATAATAAAATAGCAAAAAAATTTTTGTTTATTTTTTTATACTACCAGGTGAACGTTATGCAAATATTTTTTAACAGTTATTTTAATACCACATCGTCTTTTAAAAAACAAAAAAATACACAATCATTTAAAGCAGCAATACCAAAAAATGTATCTGATATCACTAAAACTCAGATAGAAACCTGTATAAAACAGGGTATGAGCGTCAAAAGCATAGCTGAATTTTTAAATATAAGGCTAAATGCCTTATACAAAGCTATGGAAGAATTTAATATAATGACCGTGAATAAACAAAATAGGTTAAATAACCAGAAGAGTATGCATATTCTTAACTCTACTTTGCCAAAAATGCTGGCTAAAAATGCAGACCTTTTTGAAATGGCACAAGCAACCGGAGTTGATCAAAAGAAAATAATCTCCTGGATTGCAGAAAGAACAAACAAATCTTTTAAAGAAACCCGCCACAAAATGCTGCAGGACCTGTTTAAAAAAAATTATAATAAAGCACAAATTGCAGAATTGCTCGGTATAAAAGAGCATACAGTAAAAAGAATGAAATATAATCTTGGTGTTTTTGAGGTTGTAAAAAAAGATAAAAAAGTTGAAATGATTAAACAAATGCTTTCTTCCGGAATGTACCCTAAAGAAATTGCCCAAAAACTTGATATGGCTGTTTGTACCATTTATATGTACATGAAGGAATATAAACTTAAAAATCTTATATCAGAGTATCAAAAGAAAACTATTCTTGAACGCTCAAAGCAAGGCCTCAGTCTGTCTGCTATTGCAAAAGAACTGCGCATTGACAGGGCAAGCATTGCAAGGTTTGTAGACAAACACGAACTCAAACAAGAGATTATGCAGCTGCGAAACGAATATAATAAATCTATTGCCAGTAGGGTAAAAGACTCTTCATTGAAAACAGTTGCGGGTGAAATGAATCTTTCTCATTGTCAAATTAAATACAGGCTGAAAAAGGCACAGGATTCATCCAATCTCCCCCAATAGACCCATATTTAGGTGATTTTGTATTTTTACTTCTTGTTTTATGATTTAATAAGACTAGGCCTAAATTTTTACAGGTGCGTTTAAAGGAGTTTAACTTGAGCGAAATCGGTTCTAAAGAATATTTTTGCATTTTTGGCGGCGGCGCAATTCGCGGGCTTGCTTATCTTGGTGCAATGCAGGCAATGCAAGAGCTTGGTGTTACCATTAAAGCTTTTGCCGGCTCTTCTGTAGGCGCTGTTTTTGCGGCATTTGCTTCTCTTGATTATACATGTGAGGAGTTTCGCGAGCTTTTTAATGAGGTGAATTTTGACCTTTTTAGAGACGTGAGACTTGATTTGACCAAAAAATTTGCAATAAGCAAAGGCGAACATTTTCTCAACTGGATCAGAACAGGCATCGAAAAAAAATATTACGGTGACAAATATCAAAAAGACAAAAATCCTCCTGTTACTTTTAAAGATATAAAAAAGGATTTTTTTGTAATAACGACAAATATAAACGGCTGCAATCCGCATATTTTCTCTAAATATACAACACCCGATTTTGAAGTGGCACAGGCTGTCAGAATATCAACTTCTTTGCCCGGCCTTTTAGAACCCTTTGAATATGACCAAAATGTTTTGATAGACGGAGATATGATGAAAAGCTGGCCCATGTGGCGTGTTAATGAAATTCTTTGTCCGAGAGATTCGCGTATTATTGAATTTAGATTGGAGGGTGCAAAGTGCTGGCCCAACGTAAAAAATTCTGTTGAATATCTAAATGCGGTATTTGCCACGTTATCAAACTTTGCTACAGATTACATAATGCAAACATATCAACCCAAAGATAAGTTTGATTATGTAAAAATAGATACAGACCATATTCTGCCCGTGCAATTTACTCTTCCGCAATCAGAACGAGAAAAACTGATTGTGCTCGGATATGATACAACAATGGAGTATTTTAAAAAGACTCTGCTGCAAAAAAAGAAATCTCTGCTGCCTCAATACACAGTTATGCTTGATCATTTGATTAAAATCAAAAATGCAGTAAAAAACAATAAAATTTGTGATGCCAAATCATATATTTGCGACATGTTTATTTATCTTTGTGATGCCAAAAGATATATTGATATAGCAATATATGATAACGCGGTGAGGTTTAAGGATTATTTCTTTTCCCACCTTCAGACAAGCTTTTTTCTAAAAAGTACAGAGCTTAAAGACAAAAGACAGGTTGAATTTTATCTTAATAACCTTTATGACGAAGTTCTCGAACGCTGCATGGAGCTTGAGTCTTATATAAAAGAATTCAGTATGTAAAAACAAAAAAGCCGCTTTATTTTAAAGCGGCTTTTTATTGTATTTGATATATTTACTGCACTTTAGTACCATCTAGCATCTGTTTTATACCATCAACAGAGCTTAAGATACCTGTTGCCTCATAGGGCATGTAAACAACTTTGTTATTTTCACCTTCAACCATTTGTTTAAGTGTATCAAGATATCTTACTGCAATGAGGTATTTATCCGGCTGCCCGTGGTCTTGAATAGCTTCTATTGTTTTGTTAATTGCTGTTGCTTCAGCTTCTGCCTGTTTTACACGTGCGGCTGCCTGACCTTCTGCAACCAGTCTTGCTGCTTCTTTTTCACCTTCTGCTTCAAGGATGGCCGATTGTTTTTGGCCTTCAGCTTTATTTATTGCAGCTGTTTTTTCACCTTCTGCTTTAAGAATAGCTGCCTGTTTTAAACCTTCTGCTTCGTATATAGCAGCACGTTTTTCTCTTTCTGCTTTAACCTGTTTTTCCATAGATGCCTGAACATCTGCAGGAGGAGTGATTTCCTGAAGCTCAATACGGTTAACTTTTACACCCCATTTGTTTGATGCTTCATCAAGAGTTTCTCTCAATTTTGCGTTGATAGTGTCACGTGACGACAACGTTTCGTCCAGCACCATATCACCGATAACGTTTCTCATAGTTGTGAGTGTCAGTTTTTCAATAGCCTCGGGAAGGTTTTGGATACGATAAACCGCACTTTTTGCGTCCATAATTTGAAAATAAATCAATGCATTTATAGAAATAGACACGTTGTCTTTTGTAATTACATTTTGACGGGGGATATCCATGACAGATTCACGAAGGTCAATGGCTGTTTTTTCTGTATAAAAAGAATATGTTCTGCCATCAGGTCCTCTTTGAGAAGTTTTCCATTGAATTTTTCTGGGGTATTCAAAAAATGGAATAATAATGTGAAATCCTGCGTAGAGTACTTTTTCAAAAGCCCCCAGTTTTTCTATAATCATTGCCTCTTCCTGCTGGATAATTTTGATACCCGCTGAGAAGTATGCGATTACAAGAATCAATAATACCAATAATAAAAAGCCCATCTTTTTCTCCTTTTTTGTATTCTAATAGTTGTGTCTTATTCCGTTTCCATCTGTGATTTGTTTCAAATTAAACTCCAAAATTTTTATTCCCCAGTTTTGTGCATATTCGTTTGCAATATCAATGATACTGCGGGTTAGGTCTCTGAGACATTCTGCTGAATTAGTGCCTTCATCAGCATCAATGAGTCGTTTTTGCAAAATTCCTGCAAACAACTGGTTAAGAGCATCAAAAAGGTATGCCGCTTCATAAACTGCTTTATAAGGGTCTGTAATTTTGTAAACAATATCAGCTTTGAGTTTCATTCTAGCCTTGTCTTTGCCAAAGAATTCTCTGTCATCTTTGGGAAAACTTATTACATCAGGCTCAAGGCTGATTTTTCCGTTATTTAAAAACTTTTTATGGTTGTAAGGGTCTTCAATTCCGTGTAGTTTTTCAATAAAAGGTATAATAAGATGCACACCTTCGCCTATGACCCTGTCGAATTTAGCAAGCCGCTCCACCACAGCCTGTTCATTTTTGTCTACGATAATTAAGCATTTGTAGCCAATGGCAATAAATGCTAAAAGTGCTGTGAGTGAGACAATTAAAGATGAAATCATAAAATCCTATTCTATAGGCACAACATACATGATGATACTGTCATTTTTGACTATTTTTGCCTGCGCGCCTTTTTCTATTGTTTCTCCGTTAAGGGATTTTGCCTGCCATTCTTCGCCAAAAATAGCAATACGACCGTTATTTTCAGTAACAGTTTCCAGCACATTTGCTGTTTTGCCTATATACATTTCGACGGTTTCGGGTTTATCGCTGCCGTTTTTCTTTTTTAAAAGGAATGGACGCAGCCATATGAGGAAAATTGCACTGAATAAACCAAATACCAAAACTTGATATATCGGTTCTATGCCCATTTGTGCACCAATAGCTGCAATAAAACAAGCAAAACCAAGGTTTAAAAAGAACATAACGGGGGTAAACATTTCAATTATAAAAAATATGACGCCTGCTATACACCATATTTGCCATAACTGAAAAAAAATATGAAATAATTCCATCAGATGCCTCCTATGTTCTTTATTATATAGGTTTTTAGAGGGGCTTGCAATATAAACCCGCAAAAAGGACGATATATCGTCCTTTTTGCGTATATTTTTAATAACCTCCGTCTGTTATACAATAGTGGCCGTCTTCAAGGTCATATTTGTCGTGTACTGTGCATACATTGCACAAACAGCCTTTATCTTCGTCAATACAGCGGCTTTTTGTATAAGCACAGAATAAATTTTCCAGTCCTTCAACATTTTCTATGCCTTTTAACATGTCAATCATGTTGTGCGGCATTTCTTTAATTTTGCAAGATGTTGTGTAAGAAGGGCATTTTAAGCAGTTGCATGCTTGTAGATTTTCTTTTGTTTTTTCAACCTGACTCATATATTTCTCCTTATTAACGCGGTTTCTTTTTTCCGTCCATCATGTCTTCAACTTCGTGAGCCCCTTCGCCGTAATATTTGGCTTCTTCGGGGTCCAGTGTAATCAACAGTTTAAATAATTCACCGGCATGTTCTCTTTCTTCATTAACAATGTCTGTTAAAACTGTGTGTACAAGCTCGTTATCTGTTGATTCTTTGATTTGTTCATAAAGTTGAATCGCTTCATATTCCGCGGCAATATTGAATCTGATACCACGGATTAATTCTTCTTTAGTGAGTTTTCTGTCACAATGCGTTACGTTGCATGAATTTTCAAAATGCGGCATATCCTGTCTCCATATTATGTATGCAGACATATTCTAAGCGCAAAATGTAGCATTTTAATCACACAAAAAAGCTAGCCAATGTATAGTTTAAACAAATCATTAAAATTACAAATCTTTATTGAGCAGATGCTTGCGTATCTTCAGCCGGTTGTGCGGGTTGTTCTGTAGCTGTGGTTTGTTCTTCCGGTGCATTGGCAGCCTGCCCGGTTGTCTCGCCTTCTTTTTCATTAGACTCTACTACTGCAATACCCATAGCTGTTAGTGCCTGTTTTGCTTTGGGGGCAAGGGCTGTATCAGGGAAATTTTCTAAAATAGTTTGATAGCAGTCAATTGCTTCTTGTTTGTATTCTCTTGCTTTATAAAGGTTGGCTGCTTTGTAATATAATGGTGCAAGTGTAATATCGGGCGCAATCAGCATCTGGTTATCGAGTTTGATTTTTATTTCAATCATACTTGCGTTGTCAGCCGGTGAAAAAAGAGAGTTTGCATAAACTTTTCTTGTTAATCTATCAATTGTTTCTGACATTGAAGTCATGTCTTCCTGTGTTATGGAACCTGCAGATTTTTTTGATTTTTTTGCAGCAAGCGAGTCCATAGATGCCATGGAAAATACAATCATACCTATCAACAATAAAATTAAAGTCTTTTTCATAATCTTTCTTCTAAAAGTTTATACTCCTGCCCTAATGATATTCTATATTAAATGCATGTGTTTTACACTAACCATATGGTCTAAATTTAAAACAACCCAAGCTGTTGCGTTTTGTCTTCGAGTATGTTTCTCAAAAACTTTGCCCTGTGCCATTTTGTGGGGCCGTATTGTTTAATTGCATCCACATGTTTTGCTGTAAGATAGCCCTTGTTTTGCTCCCAGCCGTATTGCGGAAATTTTTGTGCAAGCTCATCCATAAATCTGTCTCTGCTGACTTTGGCTAAAATGCTTGCAGCCGCGATTGATGCTGATTTAGCATCTCCTTTTACAACAGTTTTTTGCGCCATTGCATATTTTTTTATGAGCTTGTTTCCATCAACAAGGGTAAGCGTTTTTGCCTTGCCAAGCTGTTTTTGAACCTGCTCGCATGACAATTTCATGCAGTTTAGGGAAGTGTTTAAAATATTGTTTTTTTCTATATCTTCTACACTTCCGGCCTGTATAAAATAAATTGAATGTTTTTTTATGATGTCGTAGAGCTCTTCTCTGTTTTTTTCTGACAATTTTTTTGAATCATTTAATATAGAAAGTTCATTGTACAAATCATTGTTGTGCTCTTTGAAACACACTGCTGCTGCAAAAACAGGCCCAGCCCCCGGACCTCTTCCGGCTTCGTCTGTTCCTATAATAAAATCAAAGTTGTTTTCTTTTTTGTTTGCATCATCAAAAGAAAAAAGCTCTTGTATTTTATTGCTCTGTTTTATCAATGTTGTCATCCAGAATAAATCTTCCTATACGTCCTGCACGAAAATCTGTAAGCACCATAACAGCGGTTCTTGTTATGTCCGGTTCACTGTTTTTAACAATCCAGTTGCGGCTTTTGGCTATATTTTCAAGCGTAATTTCATTGTCTAAATTGTAGTATTCTTTAACCTTTATCGGGTATTTTTGCGCAAGTATTTCGAGAAGCTCTGCTGCCACTTCTTCGTTTTCATATGCGTTTTCGCTGACAGAATTGACCATTGCCAGTTTTCCTGCTTTAATCTGGTCTTCCTGTTTTAACGGGATTATCCCCGGTGTGTCAAGCAAATCTATTTTGGGGTTTACTCTCACCCACTGCTGCTGGCGTGTAACACCGGCTTTTGCACCGACTTTTGTCTTACCTTTTTTTATAAGTTTATTTATAATACTCGATTTACCTACGTTAGGCATTCCCACAACCACTACTCGTGCGGGACGGGGTAAAAGTCCTTTGGCAACCAGCTTGTCTATGCGCGGTTTTGCAAGCTCTATAACTTTGTTTACGATAGTTGAAATATCATTGTTTTTAGACGCACAAGAAGCAATAACCGGAAAACCTGAAGTTTCTTGATAATGTTTTATCCATTGTTTGAGCGCATTTTCATCTGCAAGGTCGGCTTTGTTCAGTACAATGAGTCGGGGTTTTTCTCCCAGAAGTTTTTTTATATCAGGATAAACAGAGCTGTCAGGGATGCGTGCATCAAGTACTTCAATAACCACATCTACAAGGTTGATGAGTTCTTTCAACTTTTTCTCTGCTTTTGCAATATGTCCGGGGTACCAGTGGATATGTGCCATACATAGACTCCTTTATATAAATAAAGCGGCAATTCAATTGCCGCTTATTATGATTTTTTGCTTCAAAGCGTTGATTAACGCTTTTCAATTTTTTCTTTAATTCTTGTTGCTTTACCGGAACGTTCTCTGAGGTAGTAGAGTTTAGCTCTTCTAACGTCACCGCGTCTAACAACCTGGATTTTTTCTAAACGTGGAGAGTAAACAGGGAATACTCTTTCAACACCAACACCCTGGAAAGTTTTTCTTACAGTGATGGTTTTGCCTACGCCTGAACCTCTCTTTTTAATAATAATACCTTCGAAAGCCTGAGTTCTTTCTTTGTTGCCTTCGATAATTCTTACGAAAACTTTAACAGTATCTCCGGGGTTTAATTCAGGGAGATTGTTATTTTCAATGTGTTTTTTTCCTAATGCTTCAACTATCGGATTCATTGTTTTATTCCTTTATTTCTGATTATAAACATATTTTTGTGACAATAAATAAATCTTAATCAAAACATATTCATATATCAAGGGGGTGTGCACCCTTACGTTAAAGTTTAGCAACATTTTTTAATGTTTTTATGTATTCAAAGCTTTTGTCAATCTTTTCTTCGGGAATTTCTCCATTTTTGACAGCTTCTATGAGCTTTGCAATAAGTTCAATAACTGATTCATCAGTGTTTCTGTATATAAACATATTAACACCGGCATTAATAGCACGCTTGCAGGCTTCAAACGGCGTGAATCTTCTTATTCCTCCCATTACCATGTCATCGGAAATCACTATGCCTTTGTATTTAAGCGTATTTCTTAAATAGCCGTCAATTACTTCCGGCGAAATTGAAGCCGGAATTTTTTCTTTGTTAAATGCGCTGTAATGTACGTGAGCAACCATAATTGCAGGAAGTTCATTTAATAGCTGTTTAAAAGGTTTTATGTGAACGTTTTCCATCTCTTCAATGCTAAGGTTTACTTCCGGCATTTCTTTATGAGAGTCGGTGCTTGTTTCTCCATGGCCAGGGAAATGCTTGCCCACAGGGATTATCCCATTTTTTGTATAAGTCCTTGCTGCAATTGAACCGAATTTTATAACTTCATCAGGGTCGTTTGAATAAGCTCTGTCTGCGATTATCGGGTTATTGGAATTTGTGTCAACATCAAGCACGGGCGCAAAGTTCATATTCAGTCCCAGATAAGTCAGCTCCTGTGAAATCCACTGTACCTGCTGTTCAACGGTTTTTTCGCCCTGTTTTGCAGCATTTCTTGCGCTCAGGTAGTGTGGACCGCCGTAAAGATTGAGCGTTCTCTCCACTCTGCCGCCCTCCTGATCAATACTCAAAAATGGCGCAAATAATGCATCTTCCTTAATCATATGCACTGCAGCTTTGAATCTTTCTTTGTCACAAATATTCTGTGTAAAAAATATTACACCGCCAAGCCCTGATTTCAGTGCATTAATAAATTCCGGATTTGCATGCGGATTTTCCCCTTCATAACCCAGAATAAACATTTGATAAACTTTTTGTTCAAGCGTTAAATTTTCCATATTTTTATTTTACATCAACAGTTTGTTTTTGAAGATGGTTTAAAAATTTGTAAATTTATTTTGAATTGAGCTTTTCTTCTCTTTCTTTTTTCGTTTCTTCCAAAATAGCTCTGTCTTCGTATTTGTGCTCTATTTCAATTTTTTTATAAGTTCTGTTGATAAGGCTCAACGCAATAGCGGCAAAAGCTGCTATTCTCAAATATCTTGGTGCTGCTTTAAAGTCTTTTATAAGGTTTTTTGCAGCTTCTTTAGGGCTTTTCCAGTTTATTTTGGGTGGTGTTTCAAGTTTTAACACAGGTTTATAATGGCCAACTGCTGCTGTGATACCTGCTGCTGCGGCAATTTCAATATTTGATGAAACAGAATTTTTTAAATGGCTGTATGCACAAGCTGTTCTGTTGGCTTTTGAACCTTTGTCTTTGTCCGTAAAAGAATTTATTGTGGGAGATATTAAAAATAATATTTTAGACATAACACACACCATTAAGTTTATATTGTAATAAACCCTTAAAATGAAATTTTTTGTTACTTTAACGATTTTGTTTTACAAATTTTAATACTTATAAAGAATATTTTGAAATATCTTCAAAATATTTTTCAAGTGCCATATATCCGTTGTAAATTTCGTTTGTGATAAGAGTGTATCTGCAAGCAGCAAGATAGCGCAGTTCTTTTGCTCTTATTTCAATGATTTTATCAGCATCACTTTTGAGGTTTTCATCAAGCGACATTGACCATTTTTTCAAAAGCTCAAGTTCTTCGTTTATTTGCTTAATTGTTGTGTATTCAAGCTGGTTGAAGTCGTATTTTCCTAAAAGAGCTTTTTCTTTGTTTGTAATTCTGCTTTTTACAACCGGTGTGCCGTATATTTTTTTGATAAACATATAATTGTCGGCAGCCAGTATGTGAGACATAGGGACTCCTGCACGAGCAAGCATTGAGGATGTACTCAAGGAGCTGAATTTGTCTTTTTCATCAGAGAGTGAGCTCATTTTTGTCAAAGGAGTAGTTATTTTTTCCTCGTTAGAAGTATTCAAATTTGAAAAATTCTCGTTAATTGTCCCAATCCTCTTTAATCTCAAAAATCTTTAATAAACCAATTTTATCTCACCCTTAATTTTTTGTCATGCTACTTTGTAGAATTGTAAAGTTTAAACAGGACTAATACAAATCGGGGGGCAATTATTTTGTACAAGTTGTTTTTATATATATAAAGGGAAAATTATAATTAATTTGGGGAATTAGAGGAAATGACACAAGGTGTAAATTTTTTCACAAATCCTAATGCGCCGTCTTCTAACGCGATGCGGCTTCTGGCAATGCAAAACGCAATGCCTGTGAGAGCTGCCTCTGAAAGCATTGAAGATTACAACAAACGAATGGCGCAATGGAAGGATGAGCTAAAAGCAAAACAAAAGGCCGAGAATTCTGAAATACTGCAAGGTCTGATAGCCGGAGTTGATACAAAAATTTCAACGGATATACATTCATTGAAAAATACAAACTCTGCTATTGAGAAATTGAAATTCTGGCAATACGTGCTGGAAGGCTATGATACAAATTTGGATTCACAAATATCAGCACTCAAAGCAAAGCAGGGGCTGATACAGCAGCAAATAGAAAAGATAAAAAAACAGGGTGAACAGAAAGAAAAGCTGGATATCCGCGATGGACTGGGCTTGCGAAGCGCAGCAGAAGAAGAAACTTTGCTCTCATCACTGGCCGCTCCAAAAACGGGCATGTTTGATAATGATGAGTTAAAAACAGGCTCAAGAAATATCCTTGGCTAAACCACTACGCCGAATAAGTCGTAATCATCACATCCTGTAATTTTTACAGTTTCGATGTCGCCGGGCACAAGAAGCTCTTGCGCTTCTACATAAACAAGGCCGTCTACTTCCGGTGCATCTCTGTAAGAGCGTGCAATTACTACACCTTCAGAGGTTACAGATTCGATTATGCAGGGAATTTCTCTTCCTTCAAAGCTTTCGTTCACTTCTCTGGAGATTTTTTGTTGTAGTTTCATCAATTTGTTTTTACGCTGTTTTTTTACACGTGATGGAATTTGTTCCGGCAGAGAGTAAGCATATGTGTTTTTTTCTCTGGAAAATTCAAACGCGCCCATTTTGTCAAATTTTGCCCATTTTGTAAATTCATACAAATCGTCAAACATTTCCTGGGTTTCGCCCGGATAGCCTACAATAAATGTTGTTCTGATTGCGACATCTTTTATTTTTTCTCTCAATTTATTGATAAAACCTCTGTAATCAATAACAGGTCGCCTCATTGCTTTTAGCATATCAGGGTGAGAGTGTTGAAGCGGTATATCGACGTATTTTACAACCTTATCGCAATTTGCAAATGCATCAATCAATTCGTCATCAAACATCGAAGGATATGTGTACATTACGCGTATCCAGTTAATGTCTTCAATTTTGTTTAATTCTTTTAAAAGCTTTGCCAGAGAAGGTTTTTTGTATAAATCAATACCGTAACCTGTTGTGTCCTGTGCAATCAGGACAATTTCCGACACTCCTTTTTTGCCCAGTTCTTTTGCTTCTTGAACAATATTTTCAATGGGTCTTGAGCGGTAAGGGCCTCTTAACTGCGGGATTACACAATAGCCGCATTGATAGTTGCATCCGTCTGCTATTTTTATATAAGAGCTGGAGCCTACTGTAATCTGCTGTCTTTGAGCGTGTTCCGGATAAACAAAAACAGGGTTTTGTGATATTTCGCAAACATATTCCTGTTTTTCGTTGATTACTTTTTTTATTACATCAGCTATTTTGGCAATATCTGAAGTACCCAGCATTGCAACGGCTTCCGGCACGGCTTTTTTAAGCTCGTGTTTGTGTTTTTGGGGGAGGCAGCCGGTGATTATAATTTTTTTGCCTTCATTAACCATTTCTATTATTGAATGTACAGACTCTTTTTCCGCATCGTGGATAAATGAGCAGGTATTTATTATTACAACATCAGCTTCCTTGTCGTTTAGTGTGATGTTAAATCCATCTTGAGCCAGGATTCCGAGCATTAATTCGGAGTCTACAAGGTTTTTGGCACAGCCGTGGTTTATCAATGCAATTTTTATATCTTTATTTTTCATAAATTAATTATAAGTGAAAAATAGCTGAATCACAGCATTATCTGTACGGGTTATTTATTGTATACGCGATTTATGATATTATTAGCCCAGAGTTTATATAAATATGAGGTGTATTATGTTTTCTTTTCTCAAAAAATTCGGGTCACAAAACGTTGAAAACCTGGACAAAGAGATTAACACGGCTTATAAAAAATTAAAAGATTTGTACAGCTATGATTCAATTTCGGATGAACGGAAAGAATATCTTAAAAACCTCATTGAAGAAAACGGATACCTTCCTTTTCCTTACATAAAAGCAATTGAAGAGCTCTCGCACGCAGAGATTCTCTACGGGCTGGAAATAAAATGGAAACAGAATCGCGTTTTTGATGAAGAAAAAGGAGAATTCAAATTTGATAATGATAAAATTTCTCCAGCACAAAGGGCTGATTACAAAAACGGCGACTGGCTCAAAAAAGAGCAGCATAACGTAAAACTCATAAACCTTGCAGGTCTGGGCGACGGCAACAAAACCCAGGAGACAGGAAAACTCATAGACTGGCTTCGTCAGATTCTTATTCTTCCATCAGGAATGCCGGACAAAGGTGTGCTTGGCACAACGGTTTATCTTATACCGTTTCACCCCAGAGAATTCGGCTGTGCTTACCTTCCCGTAAGTACAGAAGTAAGTCCGCATCTTGAAGATAAAAGAATAACTGAAAAACTTGGCCTTGATACAAAACAACAGGTTCAGCTGTTTGTAAAACTTGCACAGCTGGCAGGCCACTGTGTTATTTATGATGTGCTGCCTCAGACAGGAAGATTTTCCAAAATGGTGCTTGCTAACCCCTCTATTGCACGCTGGTATAACATAAAAGAGCTTATTGAAAAAATAGAAAAAGAGGCTGATTCTGCCTATGAAAAGCTGAAAACAGAGTTTGAACCCGAGGATGTTGAAATAGTAAGAGATATTTATAAAGCAACACTCAAAAAAGGCTCAAATGACCTTTCGGAACACTATCAGGTTATCTACGACAAATTTGAGGAGCTTATTTCTCCAAAGAAAAAAGAATTCTCAGATGAAATGATGAAAAAAGAAAACCAGATAAAAATACACAACCGTGCAAAAGAGCTTATTGCAGGGGTTAATGACTTTAAACAGAACAAAAACATTGAAGAAGACGATATAAAAAATCAGGGCGAAACAATACAGCTTTTGATAAAAGAAGGTCTGTGGCCGGCTCCGGGAGGGGCTTGGTGCTCTTGCGGAACACCGGTTTTTGACAGAATGTCTGACACGGGTGATTATCCAATGTTCAAGCATTTTGATTTTAAATGCGAGGATGTTACACACTTTGCAAACCTTGACTGCCAGACGCCTTATTACTTTGTTTTCCTTGAAACAGGTGAGTATAACAAACCTGTAATTGATGTTTATATCAACTATCTTAAAAAACTGCAAAAAGACTATAACTTTGACGGTTTTAGGGTTGACCATATTGACCACATTGTAGATGCAGTGTCAGAAAAAGACGGTGTGCCAATAAGCTACCGTGCACCCAGAGAAGTGCTGGGCCGTGCAAACAAAGAGCTGAAAGCTGATGTTGCCCACTTTGCAACACTGGCAGAATATATGCTGTGGGACAGATACTACAAAGAGTATCATGATGATATGGCTTTTGATGTTTTGTGGGGTAATGATATTATTTCTCAATTCTCTAAAACTCCACAGGCTATTGTAGAAGACAATCAGGAGCTGGAAAGGTTTAATATAGCGGATTCTGACTCCAAATTCGGCAATCTGTCCATTTTAAAAAGCTACAACAATCAAGACGGTGAGTTCCGTGCAATTGATCAGTATCCCGGTCAACTCGGCGAGAGAGGTGCTTTATTTAAATGGTTTAAGTACAAATTTCTCCCGGGCGGCAAAAATGCTCAGCGTCCGGTTATGTTTATTGACGGGGATGAGTCTTTTACTAAGACAGGCATGGAAAGTGTCATAGGTGCAGAGGTCTCTATGCCCAGAGAAAAGGATTATAAATTCTTTAACAAATTTAATGCAGTGAATAAATTTGCTTTGCAAAATGAGCTTACGCGTGAAGGCGAAGCCGAAATCATTACACAAGATGACGATGGTTTTGTGAGCTGGATGGTTTCAAAAGACCCGTTAAAAGAGTCTTTGCTCGTTGTGGCAAACTATAACTCTCCCACAGAAAAAGTTACGGAAACACATGATGACGGATATTCAAATTCTTACATAAAACCGGGCGAAACTGTCTATAACAAACAGGTTCAAATGCCATGCGACTACATGATTGTTTCAGAATATATTTATAAAGAATCCGGCAAAATAGGCGAATCGGAGTTTGAAGAAGTGAAATTCGAAAAACCCGAGTCAGAGTTACACTTTGGAGAACTCAAGCCTGCTGAATTTAAAATATATAAAATTGTAAAATAATAAATATTAAAAAATGTTACATGGGCAAAAATCATGAAAACCATGATGAGAAGCGGGTTATCATGATTGTAAAAAAACTGTTACGTTTATACATGCCCTAAAATGCTTCACAAATAACCTTCTCGATGGTTTAATAAATATATTGAAATTCATTAATTGTTGAGAAATTGAAGAAAACAAAATTTTTGGGAGGAGATTTGGACGATTTCCAAATCTAAAAAAGACCGGTAACATAACCGGTCCTTTTTATTTTTACAGAATTTATTTTAATTTTTGTAAAATTGAAATTCTTAAAATAGCAAAAAATTTTGTTTTTCGACTTTATACCCCTATTATAAATACGGGTTGAATCAAAATGAATATATCAAATGTAAATAACAGAAATTTTGGATATTTAAAAAATAGTCCTCAGGCTATAAACAATCAAACATTTTTACAATATCAAGAATTATGTACAAACAAGACACAGAAAAATTTATGCTTACCTGATTATTATTTTACTTTAAACACTGACTATAATAACTTGAAAGCAGGTAATTTACTGAAAAACAAAAATTTTTTTAATTTGTTGCAAGCTAAATATCAGGCAAAGTTTTTAAATCTAACAGCTTTTAATACAAAACCACCATCTATAACTTTAGGCAAAGATATAATTGCTTTAATTAATCAATTTAATAGAGAAATTCTTAATTATGCAGAAAGACAAGGTCTAGAATATATTGATTTCGCTAATATTTCCACAAATGAATTGCGTCAATCTATAAAATTTATTGATACCATTGCGAATATAAGAAAAAATGAGAATAATAGAATATCTTTTAATAATCATAATAGAGTAGTTTCTTTTAATGGAGTCCAAAAAGAACTTACTGATAAACAAAAAAGTGAGTGCCATTATGTTATTCATTCATATTCTTTAGCTTGTGCGGGAATTTCAGCTTTTATGGGTGAAGCTTGTGCCGCAGGAGCGGATATTCCTTTTCTTATTACAACTGAAGCAGGAATGTTTACTGCTTTGGCAGGAGTGTTAAATGTTCCTTGAAGCCCAGCTATGTTACATGCTACCAAACATATGTGGTCTGCTGGCATTATTGGAGGTAACGTATTGAAATTGCTGAATAGTGTAGCATCATTAGGTGGTCATATAATGGCTGCTCCAACAACAGCAGGTGTTGGTAATGTTGCTATTAGTAGTTATTTGAGAGCGTCAAATGCTGCTCTGTCAGCATCCTTTTGTGAATATATGGGTTGGGCATTAGTTGATGATTATAAAAAAGGTTTAATGAACACTAAACAAAAAACAAAAGAACTTATTGCTTTTGGTGCTTTTTCTCAAATTATGCAAGGCTTTAATTCATATCTTGATTTAGAAAAGCCTGCTTCTATGCTTGAACATAAATTATCAGAAGCTTTCGGTATGTCATTTGCAAGTAATTTGTCCAACGAACATGCTTCTTTCGTAAATCAATCAATGAAGTTTTTGGCTAAACATCCGTTTTCTTTAGCTGCTAAAGGTATTGAAATAGTTACACCAGCCTTAGCTGCTCATTTAATAGAAAATGATGGTAAATTAAATAATCAATTTTTAGGTAATTTAATAAAAGGTTCTATATATTCTTTAGTATGTGGGCAGTTGCTTGGAGATTCAACGAATGATTATAAAATAAAAGATAAGTCTAAACAATATATAGGATACATGATGAATGACCCTTATATACAAAAACTAATAGAAGAAAAGTTGGTTATAAATGGAATAAAGTCATATGGATCATATAAACTGGATAATAAGACATTGAGTTCTTTAGAATCTATATATAATGAGCTAACTCCTCGTATTGCTGATATAATAAAAAAAACAAGAGGCCTATAATGAGAATAAATGCATTTAATATAGTAAATACACATCTTTCTTTTTCTTCAAAAAAAGAAAATGACTCTACATATTGGCTTATTAAAAATCCGGAATCTGCACAGGATAAATTGGAAAAACACTTTGCTATGGATTTTATAAAACGATTTCCAAATTGGGAGCAAAATGAAAATTTGGTGCACCGTCTAAAACAAGACACAATAAAATCTAGAGCTCAGGGAAAACTGCATTCAAAATGGCATGAGTTTGATACTTTTCCAGGAATATCCGCATTAGCATTTAGTGCATTAACTATTTTATCGTTGATTGTGCTGCAGAAAAATAAAAATTTAAATAAAAGTGAAAAAATACTTTTTAAAACAGCAGCCGCACTCTCTCCTATTTTTGCAATTGATAACTTGATGTATATTTTTACAGGCAGTAATTTATTTGACAAAAGAAAATCAAAAAAATAAAAAAACAGGCAAGAGACTATTCTCTGCCTGTTTTTTTATTTTTATAACTTTTGAATAATTTCAATCTCATTTCCGTCAGGGTCTTTGATAAAAGCTATTTTTGATTGTGCTTCATCCATAACATAAGGCTCGTATAAATACTCTCCGCCAAAGGCTTTGAGCTTTTTATCGAACTCGTCCATGTCTTTTGTTTCGAGTGCAAAATGGCCGAAGGCACTGCCGTTTGTGTAGCCGTCAGCAGGGTTTTCAAAGTTTTGCGTCAATTCTATTTCAAAGTCTGAGTCTTCACCTTTTAAAAAGTGCAGAATGCAGTCATCCAGCTTAATTTCGTGTGTTTTTTTTAGACCCAGAAGCTCTGTATAAAATTTCATTGATTTATCAATATCTTTTACCCGTATCATTGAATGTAAAATTTTCATTATTCTTTCTCCTTTTCTTAAAAATTGTAAACTCGCCTTACCGGTTAATCATATCATATCATTGTAATTTTTACTTTAGTTGCTATAGTTTAGATGGAGGAAATATGACATCACTACAGCAAACAATTTTATTCGTCATAGATGACCTTGAGCTTAAATATTTTGAGTTTAATGATTTAGTCACTAATTTTTGGATTATAAAGGAATTTTTAGACCGTGATTACGAAGTTTTTATTGCAGTAAAAAGCGGTCTTATGACAGAGGGCAATGTTGCAAAAACTCTCTGCTGGCAAGCATACGAAAAAGACGGCGATATTTTTTATAAAAAAGATGAACCTAAAAAATATGTAATAGAACACTTTGATGTGGTCTTTTTCCGTCCCGATCCGCCTGTTGATATTGATTATATCAATGCTTGCAGTGTTTTTGACTACGTGGATACAGAAAGAACGGTTGTTATTAACAACCCTATTGCGGTTAAAAATTTCAACGAAAAATTTCACCTTAACTACTTCCCTGAATTTGCACCGGAAAATATTGTTACTGCCTCGGCAGAAGAAATAAAAGCTTTTGTCAGAGAACATAAAAAGGCTATTATAAAACCGCTAAACCAGTGTTTTGGAGGCGGAGTCTACTACCTTGATACAGAAGAAAGAAATATCAACACCATAATCAAAAATCTTACTAATAACGGCAAAACCATGGTAATGGTGCAAAGATATCTGGAAGGCGCTGTGCACGGAGATAAACGTATTCTTATTGTAGGGGAACACGTTTTTGAAGAGTGTATTCGCAAGCTTCCCGGCAAGGATGATTTTAAATTCAGCGAACATTCTGACAAATATTTTGAAACAACACATCTCACGGCCGAAGAAAAAGAAATGGCTCAAAAAGTTGCAAAACATCTCAACGCTGTAGAGCTTTATATGGTAGGATTGGACGTTGCAGACGGCAAAATAATGGAAATAAATGTTACAAGCCCCTGCTACTTTATCCGTGAAATTAATTCTCACAACAATGAGCGTTTTCAGGATGTTTTGATGGAAAAACTTATAAATCTTATTGAACTAAAACAAGGAAAAATCCCTGCAACTGTATGCTAAATGCAAAAATTAATACACAAGAAAATCTTATAACCGATGAGTCTCAACTTACAAATATCTTTTACAACGGTGCAAAAGATGAGAGTGTGCTGTCTCAAAAACGTACCGGTGTAGAGTTTGAAAAACTCCCTGTAAAAAAAGATACTTTTAAGTATGCGCCTTATCAAGATGTTGCAAAGTTTTTGCTTGCATATAAAGAAGAGAAAGACGGTATTTATGAAAACGGCGCTATACTGGGACTTTCAAATAATGACGGCACCGTTACGCTCGAGCCGGGCTCGCAGACAGAGTTGAGCTTGAATCCGTCGTCTGACCTTAATTCGGTCAAAAGGTTTATTGATGTTTATAACAAAAAAACATCACAAATTGCCGAGCAATTTGGCATATACTGGTTAGGTTACGGCATTCAGCCTGTTTCAACTTATAAAAATATTCATATTATCCCCAAAAAAAGATATGAATATATGACAAAATACCTGCCCACAGTCGCCAAAAAGCCACTTGTTATGATGAGAGAGACTTCGGGTATTCAGGCAAGTTTTGATTATAAGGATGAAGCGGACGCGATGAGAAAATTTGCTTTTGCTCTTAAGCTCTCGCCTATTGTCAGTGCTGCTTTTGCAAACTCTCCTGTTAGAAACGGACGCCTGACAAAATACAAATCAAACCGTGCAGCCAGCTGGCTCGATACGGATAATGACCGCTGCGGGCTTGTTAGTGCCAAGGTTTTTAATTCACATTTCGGGTTTGAGGATTATGCCAAGATTCTTTTAGATGTGCCCATGATTTTTATAGAACGTACGATTAACGGCGTAAAAACTGCAATAAGGGTTGAAAACATAACCTTTAAAGAATTCATAAAACACGGGTGGCAAGGTTTTAGAGCAGAGGAACAGGACTGGGAAACCCACCTTAGTCTTTATTTTCCTGACGTAAGATTGAAAACCTATATTGAAATAAGAAACCACGACAACCAGTGCTCACCTTTAATTTGTGCGGTTCCTGCATTGTGGAAAGGGCTTATTTATAACAATGACGCAATGTCAGCAGTAGAAGATATGCTGTGCAATCTCACCTACTTTGATTATGAATACCTGAGACGCAAAACTCCTCAATACGGAATTGATATGAAAATCAAACACCATTTTGTGGCTGATATTGTCTATGAAATTGCAAAAATCTCGGCAGCATCATTAAAACTTGATGGCAATAACGAAGAGCATCTTTTAGACCCCTTGCTTGAGCTTTTAGCACAGAAAAAAACTCCTGCTGATATTTTGATAGGCAAGTGGGAAAACGAATGGCGCGCTGATGTCTCCAGACTCGTTCAATACTCAAGACTCATCTAGTCTTTGACAACTTTTTTTAATCCTTTGGGAGAGTCAGGGTTTTTATCAAGAATAGCTGCCATTTTACAGGCTATTAACTGCAATGTCATCAGAGAACCGAAAATTGCTTTCATTTTTCTTTTTGTTTTGATGTAAATGTTTATGTCCCCTGCTTTTACTTCCTGTACAGATGTTATGCAAACAATTTGAGGGTTGTACTCTTCTTTGATTTTTTTCAGGTTTCTCACAGCAAATTGCGCATTTTCTTCATCAATGATGGCAATAACAATAGACTTCTGGTTTAAAACTGCAACATGTCCGTGCATAAATTCACCAAAAGGGTACGCCATTACATTTAAATAACAAGTCTCTTTAATTTTCAGAGCTCCTTCTTTTGCTATCGGATAATAGTTTTTGTTGCCAAGAATAGAGATGTTGTTGTACGTGGCTACGGTTTTAGCAGTTTCTTCTATTTTTTCTTCGTCACTTTTTATACGCTCAAGATATGCCGGTAGCCTTCTTAGAGTGTTGAGGTATCCTGAAATATCACTGTTGTTTTTATGTTTAAGTTTTAAGAGTACAAGCATTGAGCATAAAATTTGTGCGGTCAGTGCTTTTGTTGATGCAATACTTTTTTCTTCTCCGGCATCGGAGAGAATTTTGTAATCACATAGCTTCCACATAGCAGAATCTTTTGCATTTGTGATACACATTGTTTTTACGCCTTCTTGCTTTATCATTTTTAATGCGTTTAATGTATCGGAGGTTTCTCCGGATTGTGATACAAAAATGTAGAGCGAGTCAGGAGTAATAAAATGTTTTTTTTGTAAAATAAATTCGCTTGAATACTCGCATTCGCACGGGATATTTGCGTACTCAATAAATAAAGGGGCTGCTATTGCCGCGCAGTTGTATGACGAACCGCTTGCCACAATGACAATATTGTCAACTTTTTGAGGCAAATCAATATTGATTTTGTCATCAGGTGTGACGTAGTTTTGTATGAGATTTTTCACAACACCCGGTTCTTCAAAAATCTCTTTTTTCATTATTGATGTCATAATACACCCTCTATTTTCTAAACACACAAAAAACACATTACTTATTAATGTTATCGGTTTATTTTAAAAAAAGTTTAATAATAATAACAAAATTGTTAAGATATATAAAACTAACTTTTTACAAGCTCGTCAAAATTGTCCTGAGCGTATTTGTATAAATCTTTGAGTGCATTTTCAACTTTGAGCCTGTATGATTCCGCTTCTTCTTTTGAGCAATCGGAAGGAACATAAATAGGGTCGCCGTAAACAGCAACTGTTTTTACACCAAGCAAAGGAAAACGGAAATTATCCCATGTGTTGAATTTTAAAAGCCATTTTGAAGGTGAATACCACACCATTGGTATAATAGGAACCTGTGTGAGCTTTGCAATATTGATAACCCCGTCTTTTACAACGCCAAAGGGACCTCTCGGGCCGTCGATAGTTATTGCTGCACATTCTCCTTGCTCAAGTTTTTCTATCAAAGCCAGTGAGGCTGCAGCTCCGGAACGTTTGTGAGAACCTCTTACTACTTTTATCCCCATATGTTCTGTTGCAGCTGCGATAATATCTCCATCAAGAGATTTTGATATCATTACATTAAGGTTGCCCCTGTCCTCGTTTGCATAAAGAGCACATTGATGTGCGTGCCACAGTGCAAAAATTGCAGGTTTTTCTTTAGGAAAATTAATGTTTTTACAGTTATAAAACAGGCTTTCAAAAGCATAAAAATGCTTTGTTAAAAACGAAAGCAATCCAACCGTATATTTTTTGTCTATCTTTATACCCATAGGGTTATATTATAACAAAAAAAAATTTTTGCACATTTGCTCTTGTAAGCTATATTTAAGCTCTTCTCATCAAATCGGATAGTTTTAGTTCCTTGTTTTCTTTCTTTTTGGGTCTTTTCAGCATTGGTTTGGGTTTTCTTTTGAAACCGCTCAAGCCTACCATTGTACTTTTTTCTTCTTTTATAAGAAGCAGCTCTTTCATTAAATCAACAATTTCTCTCACTTTTTATTCCTTTCTTTCTCTCATTCACAATTTAATTTATGCACTCTCTTTTTTTAACCCCCGCTTATGGTATATTGGTGACTATGACAGAAGATATTCAAATTTTAAAAGAGATTGAAAAAGCTGCTGCTCTTTGCGAAAAACAATACACAAGAGAAGATGTTTTTTGTGTGCTCAATACCCCATCAACAGATTGCCCGGACATTGATGTGGAAAAACAGATTTGTATTTTAAAACTTGATACAATCAACTCGCAGCAAGAGGCCGATTTGCTTGTTTTCCATCAGACAAACCACCACGGATTGATAAGAGAGGCATGCTCGCAAAAAATTAATGAGTTTATGAAAAAAGCTGATATTTGTGTGTTTTTTCAGACAAAAGAAATCCACGACACACTTTTAAAAGCAGCAAATGATATTAACCCGAATATCTGCCGTGCAATCATAGAAATCTTGCCTTATGTCAATGATAAAAACTATCTTCTTGATAAACTCTACAAACGCTTTGATGAAGTGTTTGAGGAATTGGAAAAACTAAAAAGAAGTAACTGGTATACTAAAAAACTCTTTAATCTGTACTGGTGCCTTGAAGCTTTGCATGCTCTTAACCCGCCTTACGACAAACGTATTGAAAATGTGCTTTTAAAAACATCTAAATTCAAAGACTATACTATACGTGAAAAAACAGCAATGGTACTTTCCGCTTTGGTTTATTCTTCCAAGGTTTTGAACAACATAAAATCTGCACTCAAAACAGATGACAATTTTTACGTAAGACGCTACAGCCGTGATTTTTAATCTTATTGGTAAATTTATATAACGTTTTCTTGCAACATGGCTGTTTCGCTGGTAGAATCTAGCTAATAGCACACGGTGTTTAGAATTAAGGAGACGGTTATGAAAAAACTTTTAACTAAAGCTTTGATGCTCGCAGCAATATTAGGCTTTACGTCTGCTGCTACTTTTGCAAAAGACTATGCCGATTTGCCAAAAGACCACTGGGCATACAAGCAAATTCAGATTTTGACTGATTTTAATGTGGTAGTAGGTTACCCTGACGGAAACTACAGACCTGAACAAAATGTTACAAGAGCAGAATTTGCAACAATGGTAATTAAAGCTTTTGAACAACAAAAAGCAGAAATCAAACAACCTGCAAAATTTACTGACGTATCTGAAAAAGACTGGTTCTACGGAATGGTCCAAAGAGCTGTTATGTTTGACCTTTTAAAAGGTTATCCTGACGGACATTTTGACCCTTACGGAAACGTTTCCAGAGGCCATGTAATTTCTACTACTGTTAACGCTTTGACTACAGAAACAATCTCTAATCAGAAAGCAAAAGAAATCCTCGAAAACAGCTATTCTGATTATGACCAAATTCCTGATTGGTTAATAATAGCTGCAGGTAAAGCAGAAATTCTCGGTATGGTTGTTAAAGCTCCGGGAGAAGAAACTGTTATCAATGCTGAAAGACCGGCAACAAGAGCAGAGCTTGCAGCATTTTTGGTAAAAATGCTTGAACAGGCAAAATTAAATCCAAATGCAAAACTCAAAGAAGCTATGAGCCCCAGAACCGGTGAAGGTATCATAATACCTACAACTACTCTGGAAGGCTATATTGCTACTATTCCTGCCGGCACAGTGATTCCTATTATGGTTTTGAACAAATCAATCACCAGCCAAAAATCAAAAGCCGGTGAACAGTTCCTTTCAAAATTACCTAAAAACCTTATTACAAAAGAAAAATATCTTCTTCTTGTAGAAAATGATGCTCTTAACGGCAAAATAGCCAGTGTCAAAGTGGGCAGACTCTTTATCAGAAACGGTGAAGTGACAATGGAAACACACACTATCACTACTGACAAAAACCAGACAGCTGCTTTTTGCGGTGATGCTCTGGGCGGTTACAGACCCGAAGGCTTTTGGAAAACTCTTTATCTCAAAGTTGTAAAAGGCCACAGAGTCCAAATAAAAGAAGGCGATATTCTGAATTTGAAACTCAATAAACCTGTGAGAATTGACCTTACAAACGGTATGATTCTGGAATAATTTCAGCTTACAAATAAAATAAGACCGGGATTTTAATAATCTCGGTCTTTTAATTTATTTGTGAATTTGGTATTAAAGTTTTTGTATTTTTGTCCGATTAATAAAATACACAACAACGGAGAGACGCTATGCTTTTTAAAAGAAAATGTAAAATAACCTTTATTGCACACGGTGCAACCTTATATACGGAAGAAAATCGTATATGTGATAAAGAATCACATCCGCCGTTGAATGAACAAGGTCAGGAAGAGGCTGAGCGCATTGCAAAATGGATAATTCATCGTTCTCCGCGTGTGGACAAAATTTATACAGGTGCCTCTTTAAGCTGTGTGCAGACAGCTCAATATGTGGCAAAAGAATACGGACAGGACTTTGAAATCAGACCTGAGCTGCGTAATCAGGAATATGGCGAATGGAAAGGCCTGAGCTACACAGAAATAGAAGAACGTTATCCTGATCAGCTGCAAAAATATCATGATCTTACCTCCAGCTATGCACCGGAAGGCGGAGAAACTTTGCTCGAGTTTGATGAAAGAGTGGATGCTACAATCAACAATTTGATTGAAGAAAATCTTACAAGAAGAATTATTGTTGTAACGCACTCAAACTTTATCAGAGCTGCTATTAGAAATGCTCTTGATATTCCTGTAGAAAACCAAAACAGAGTATTTATTCCAACAGGTAGTGCAAGTCAGGTAAAATATTATAAAGGATGGAATATTTTGATGTATTCAGGTCACATTCCTTTGTTTTTATAAGTTTTATTAAAATATGCAATAATCCTTCCGTAAATGTTTTTAAATATATATAAAGACAATACGGGAGGATTTTTCTTTGGGAGAAATTGCATTAATTAATTCTGTTTCACAAAAAGATGTAAAAAATACCGGTAATGTTAATAACAAGGTTTTAAACTCTAAAAATTCTACAGTATCAATCCATGGAGACAAAATTCTCCAAAACAAAGATGTTTCTTTATCTTCTTCGGATATGTTTGCAGTGCTTAGTGATGCTTCTCAAAGAATTGCAGATAATGCCAACAACTTAAAAGAAATGGGCGTTCCCGCATTACAGTCAGTGGCAGTTACTGTTTCTAACAAAGCTGTCAATATAATCAGCTCTGCAAGCAATGAATGTTTTAAATACGATGGTGAATTAAACAAAATTCTTGAAGACAGCTCCTTATCACCTGATGAAAAAAAGAGCAAAATCAGTTTGATTAAATCCAAAAAAGAATCAGTCATAAAAGAAGCAGAAAAAAAAGTCAGTTTATTAGAAAAAATTTCAGATAAACTTACACAAATGGCACCTGCTTTTTTACAGCTAAAATATATGCAAGTGGATACCACAGAGCTGACTAAACCCCTGATGTCATTGATTAACGGCATTGATACAGCCCCGTCAAATCTAAAAAATGCAAAAAATCCGCAAGATTTACAAAAAATTTCGATGGAGAATATGAACAATATTTTCGGTAAAGATTCTCAAGAAGACTTGCAAAAATTAATAAAAAATATTGATAAAAAAATAGACAAAAAAGAATATCAAATGAATGACAAATTTGCAGATTATTTTGTAAGGGTAAGAAATCCTGAGGAAATCAAGGTTTTAAAAATTCAAAAACAGCTTTATACAGAATTGGCTGCAATGTTTAAGGACAACAATGCCTAGCTAGGCTTCTGTCTGTTTTAAAAACTCCGGAATCTGGCAGGCTTCTATCGTGCCTGAAACAATTTCCCATTCAGGCATTGCTTCTTGGAGCTCATGCTGCATGTGTGACAACAGTCCGGGGATAATAATTTTTCTTGTATCTACCTTTTTAGCAAGTTCAAAATCTCTGACAGACTTTGCTACCAGATCTGCAGTAAACTTGTCAGCTGACCAAGCTGTTAAAACACTCATCCCGTCAGATGGTGTAACAACAAGATAAGAGCCGTAAGGCAGAGACTCTAACTCGCCCGCTACAGCGAAATATGTGAGCGCAAAATTTGTTGTGAGCAACACAGGTGCATTCTTATCCGGGTCATTAAATTCATAAACCTTGGCTTCTACCTGCAGTGGCTTTTGCGGGTTTGTATAAATATTCTGGCGCAATGTAAATAAAGTGGAAAGCAGGGCTTCATTAAACTCATTGAGCACAACAACATTCGCGTATCTGCAAATTAAAAGCGATGCAGCGGCACAGGCTTCGATTGGATTCATTTCAACAGGAAGGCGCACCATAACAGGGTATGTAAGCGGTTCAAATCTTTGTAGAATGGCTGAGCGTCTTATATACGTAAGCTGTTCCATAACCTGTGCAGCAGATTTTTTTCCGTATTCCAGCTCAAGAATTATTTCTTTTTTGCCCTCATCTTGAGTTTGTTTTGATTTTTCAATCAGCTCTTTTTCATTGTCGCCTTTAACAATAACGTAGTTTTGCTTATCTGAAATAACGGCAATGCCTGTTTTTTCAACCTTTTCTTTTGCCTGTTCAATATCTGAACCCGTCAAATAAACAGCATTAACTTTAAATGTTTCGCCAATTCTTTCAATCTCGTAGTTTTTAATTTGTTCGAGTTTATTGTCAAACTCCTTGTCTTGAGCATCCAGTGCAATTGCTATTACTGTGGGGTTTACAAATGTTTTGTCATGTCTAAACATTACTGTTTCGCCGCCGGTAACCAAATTTTCGGACAGCTTTATTGTATGTTGTTGAATTTTTGACGCTTCGCAAAACTTTTCTCTTAGCTCATCCGGTATGTGCGGGCATTTTTCAATATCGGTTTGTTTTTTTGCCAGCTTGAGTGCATAAGCCATACAAGTCGGGCTGCCGCACTGTTTGCAGTTTGTGCCTTCTGCTTTTTTTGCTGCAGGCAGGTATTTAAAAATTTGTAAACCTGTTAACTCCACTACACAATTCCCTTCAACACTTCAATGCTCTTCGGGTTCCACAGTACAACAATATTTGCACCGGCGCTAATCATTGCACTTGCGGCCGATATTTCCCACATAACAGAACGCTCGCTAAATTGGCCCCAATTTTGTGCAAAAGTGTCAGATTTTGCCTCTTTTGCTCTGTAAGATTCCTCTCCGATAAAAGCTATAACCGGCATATTGAGCATTGTGTCACCGTCAAACGCAGCTTGTCTGATTTTTTCTATAATACTGTAGCCATAATCCAACCCGTAGCCCAGGCCGCCCATATCAGGGTCAATTAAAATTCTGTCCGGAGATATTCCTTTATCAATTGACAGAATGTTGAGCTCTTTTGCAAGATTTATGTCAATCGGGCTTCTTAAAACCAGTATATGGTTATTTTTTACAACTGATGGAACGATGTTTTCAAATGTATTTTCGTCTGCAAAAGCTATAATACATTCCTGATTTATTGATTGAGCGAGTAAAGGCAGGAGTTTTTTGTCTATGTCATTGTTGTTTGCTCCTCGTAAAATGAGAGGCTTGTTTACAATTTTTTCTACCTTTGTTAAAAATTCTTTTATTTCATTTTCATCAAAGTTTTCATCTTGAATATCAAATTTAACAGAGATTATGTCTGCTTTGTTAGGTGATGAAATTTCTTCAATAATGTTGTTTGAAGAATACAAAAACTCAAGAGCAAAAAGCGGGTGTGCTGTATTATTGTTTTCTGTCATAAATGAAAATGACTTGTCACCGCCAATTTTTAAATTGTGGAAGTTAATCTCTCTTATTTTTTCTTTTATACAAAAAGACAGGTCTAGCTTATTATCTTGCATAGACCTATCTTAAAAAGTAAACGGTTTATTGTCAAATTAACCTAAGTTCATGCTTGCGTGAACAACAGGTCTTTCTGCTGATTCTGCAATCATAGAGCCGTGTGGCTGTCTTTGAACAAATGCATTAGCCGCGTCTGCCTTGTATGCATCAGCTGCGAGTTTGTTGTTCAATTTACCTAATTCTGATTGTAATTTGTTGTTATTAAAGAATGGAATTTCACCTTTTGCTGCCATAAAAGATGCTGCAATCGGGTCTTTTTTAGTTTCTTTGATTAAAGCTTGTCTCTCAGCTCTTGCTGCGTTTCTAAGTTTTGCGGGAACAGTATCAATGATTGTTTGAACCGCTACTCTGTTGATTGCCATTTTTTTCTCCTTTTGTTAGAAATTTGTTGATGTTTATTGGGACTAAAAAGCGTCAAGTTTTTATTTTGACGCTTTTTAAATTTAATATTTACAATTCTTATTAAAGAATGAGTAATTATTTTATTAAGCTTTGGCCTGTCATTTCTGCCGGTTGTTTTATTTCCAGTAGTTGGAGGATTGTTGGAGCTACGTCACACAGTGCACCTGTGTCTTTGAGCTCGTATTTGCCCTGGCCGTTAATAAGCATAAACGGAACAGGATTTGTTGTGTGAGCAGTAAAAGGTGTGTGTGTTTGCGGGTCTTCCATGCATTCAGAGTTGCCGTGGTCTGCTGTTAAAAGCATTACAACACCGTTTTCTTTTGCTTTTTCAACAATTTTGCCAACACAGGTATCTACTGTTTCGCAAGCTTTGATTGCTGCATCAAATACGCCTGTGTGACCTACCATATCAGGGTTTGCAAAGTTTACAAGGATAAATCCGTATTGAGGATCGTCCAGTGCTTTTAAAACGTTTTCACAAACTTGAGGTGCACTCATCTCTGGTTGAAGGTCATAAGTTGCAACTTTGGGAGAAGCCACAAGTGCTCTTGTTTCCAGTTTTCCTGATTTTTCCTCTCCACCGTTGAAAAAGAAAGTGATGTGTGCATATTTTTCTGTTTCAGCAGTTCTGTATTGTTTCACACCGTTGTCATCAAGCACATCACCGAGAATATTTGTAAGTTTTTCCGGCGGGTAAGCAATAGGAAGCGGGAATGTTTCGTCATACTGAGCCATGCAGACATAGTATAGATTATTTCTTCTTGCTTTTCTGTTGAATCCGTCGAATTCTTCAAACGTCATAGCACGTGTAATTTCGCGAGCTCTGTCAGGTCTGTAGTTGAAGAAAATTATTGCATCATTGTCTTTGATTCTTGAATCAGGGTCAGCATTTGTGATTGTTGGTTCTACAAACTCATCTGTCACGTCTTTTGCATAAGAAGCTTTGATTGCTTCATCAGAGTTTGCCGCTTTTTCTCCTTCGCCAAACAAAAGCGCATTGTATGCTTTTTCTACTCTGTCCCATCTGTTATCTCTGTCCATAGCCCAGTATCTGCCTGATATTGTAGCTATTTGAGGAAGATTGTATTTTTTAAGTTCTGCTTCAAGCTCTGCCAAAAATTCAACAGCACTTTTAGGCGGTGTGTCTCTTCCGTCTAAGAATGCATGAACGTATACTTTTTTAAGTCCGTTTTCTGCTGCCATTCTAACGAGTGCTTTTACATGTTCAAAAGAGCTGTGCACACCGCCTGTAGAAACAAGTCCGTAAAGGTGGAGTGAAGAGTCATTCTTTTTAACGTGTTCAATAGCGTCTTTAAAAGCTTTATTTTCGAAGAATTTTCCTTCTCTGATTTCTTTGTTGATTCTTGTTAAATCTTGATAAACAACACGACCTGCTCCCAGATTGAGGTGGCCTACTTCGCTGTTGCCCATTTGTCCGTCAGGAAGACCGACATATTCACCTGAAGCATTAATTTGAGTGTATTTTTCTGTTTCTTTCAGTTTGTCAAAGTTGGGTGTTTTTGCTGTTTTTGTTGCATCTTTAGGGCAGTCTTTATTGATTCCCCATCCGTCCATAATGCATAAAAGGACTCTTTTGTTATCTGTCATAGTTTCTCCTTTTTATTTGTTTCGGTTAATTATATTATCAACGCTAAAGGAAAAACTTAAAGTAGCTTACTCCGGTTAAAACTTCAGCTCTTTTACTTCGCTGTTAAAATGTAAATCAACGTAATTGTATATTTTTCGTGGTATTTGAGGGTTGAAATAATAGTTGTTGTCACAAGGAGTGAGTTTTAAGAACGTGTAATTCTTATCCTTTTTTAAAATATCGAGCAAAAACTCTCTTCCTTCCGCTTCAAAAATTATGTATCCGTTACGTGATTGCATCTCTTTTATTTCGTACTTGTTGAAATTTACACTAGACAATGCCAGATAATAAAGTTTTTCATACGGCAGTTTGTATAGCCTGATACAGTCCTTGTAATTTGTGTAAGAAGCTGCATTTTGTTTGTAAGTTTTGTCTATTGTATCTTGAGAAAAAGCTGGAACGGCTGATATTGATACACATAAAAGCGCACAGGCAAGAAATCTTTTTATCATTATTCTTCATCCTCCATCCAGGAAGAGCCGTATTCCATATCTACAACAAGAGGAACCTTAAGCGGCTGATTGAGCTCCATTGCTTCTTTCACGAGTTTTTGTACTGTTTCAAGCTCATCTTTGCAGGTTTCTAAAATCAATTCATCGTGAACTTGCATAATCATTTTTGATTTTAAATTATTCTGTTCAAGCTTCTTATCAAGGTCAATCATTGCCAGTTTTATAAGGTCAGAAGCGGCACCCTGCAAAGGTGTGTTGATTGCAGCTCTTTGTGCAAATTCTTTAATATTTCTGTTAGAGCTCATCAACTCATCAAGTAGATATCGTTTTCTTCCGTACATGGTCTGTGCATAGCCGTGGCGATATGCTTCTTGAATTGAGTTTTCCATATACTCTTTAACCTTGGGATAGGTCAAAAAGTATTTGTCAATAAACATCTGTGCTTCTTCGTTTGAAATTCCGAGTGCAGAAGCAAGCCCCCAGCGTGTTTGTCCGTAGATTATACCGAAGTTTACCGCTTTTGCTCTGCCTCTCATTTCTTTTGTGACTTCGCTCAACGGCACATCAAATACTTTTGCTGCTGTTTGTGCGTGGATATCTTCTCCTGTTTTAAATGCGTGGATAAGATTTTCGTCACCCGAGCAATGAGCCAGAAGCCTGAGCTCTATCTGAGAATAATCCGCAGACAAAAGCACCTGTGCATTTTTATCTTCGGGTACAAAGGCTTTTCTTATACGGCTGCCCAGTTTAGTTCTTATAGGAATATTTTGTAAATTGGGATTTGACGAAGATAACCTTCCTGTCACTGTAATGGTCTGATTGTAATTTGTGTGGATTTTTCCATCCACATGGCTTATCAAATCAGGCAGCGCATCCACGTATGTAGATTTCATTTTTGAATAGTGGCGATATTTTAACAAGCAGCGTGCAATTTCGTGCTCTTTTGCCAGCTCTTCAAGTACTTTTGCATCTGTTGAAAATTTTTGTGCACCGCGTTTTTTCTTGTGTTCAATGCCCATTTTTTCGAACAAAACAGTAGCAACCTGTTTGGGTGAATTAATGTTAAAATTTTCTCCCGCAAGAGCAAATATTTGTTCTTCCATCTCTTTTAAGTTGGTATCAAGCTCTTTTGCCAATTCTGCCAGATACTCTGTGTCTAAAGACACACCCTGTTCTTCCATTTTTGCAAGTACAAGGCTTGTTGGAACTTCTATGTCATACAAAAGCTTTTTGCCCTGTTCATCGAGTTTTTCATTCCAGTATCTGGTTAATTCAAGTGTCACAAATGCGTCATCACAGGCATAGTCAGAGGCATCTTCAATTGCCACATCATCCATTGTAATTTGTTTTTTCCCCTTGCCTATCAGCTCTTCTATCTCTGTCATGAAATAGTTGAGATTTTCGGCAGATTGGACTTTCAACCCGTGTTTTCTTGACGGGTCATTTATGTAGCTTGCCAGCATAGTATCAAAAATAATACCTTTAAAACCTATGTTGTATTTTAAAAGTGTATTAATTTCATATTTTGCATTCTGGAAAGTTTTAAATATTGCCGGATTTTCAAAAACGGACTTGAGGTTTTCGAGCACGTAGTCCATCTCGAGCTGTTCACCAAATTTATGAAACACCGGTATGTAAAACGATTTTGTCTTGCCTTTGTTTTCAGCCTGTAAAACTTTGGAATCTTTTGCCTGTATTTCTTCATTATACGCCAGAGAAATTCCAACAAGGTCTGCTTCAAGCGCATTAACAGATGTTGTCTCTGTATCAATAGCAATGAGTGTTTGTTTGTTGAGCTCTTCCAGCAGTTTTTCAAAGTCTTCTTTTGTAACAATTGTTTTTCTTTCATTCACAAGCTCACAGTTTGAGACATTCTCCTGTGGTGTTTCTTCTGCTGCAAAAAGACCGAGCTGCTGCTGGGCGGGTTGTTTGGGTTTTGATTCCGGTTCTTCTTTTATTTTTTCTACTCTTGTTCCGTCTTTCAGGCTTATAAAATCAATAAGTTTCTGGTCCATTAACTGTTGTTTTTTAAGCTCTGCAGAATCTATATTCTCCGGACGCGACGCAAGAGAACAGACACTGAACGGACGGAGTATATCCGGAAGATTTTTTAAGAAACTGAAAAATTGAACTCGTTTTAAAAATTCGCTCACTTTGTCTACATCCGGCATGTCCAGCTTTGTTTTTTCAAAGTCAAACTCTATATCAACATCGCGTTTTATTGTTGCAAGAAAATAGCTCATTTTCGCAGCTTCTACGCCATTTGTAAGCTTTTCTTTAAGGGATTTTCCATCCACATCTTCTATGTGAGAAAGCACATTATCAAGAGTTTGAAAACGATCCAGCAGTTTGACAGCAGTTTTTTCTCCGATTCCTCTAATACCGGGGATGTTATCAGAGGTGTCGCCTCTCAGTGCTTTGTAATCGATTACCTGATCAGGATAAATGCCCAGTTTGTTATAAACCTCGTTCCATCCGTAGTTTAGAAGCTCTCCTTTAGACGGGATAAGTACATGAACAAGGCCTTCTCTGTCAATTAGCTGAAATGCATCCTGATCACCTGTCAGAATCACTGTTTTGTGCCCCAGTTTGGAGGCTTTTGTCACAATTGTTCCAATTACATCATCCGCTTCAAAACCTTCTTTTGTATAAATAGGTATGTTGAAAGCGTTTAATCCTTCCATAATCAAAGCCATCTGGCTTTTCATTGTATCGGGCATTTGCTCTCTGTTGGCTTTATATTCTTCATAGCATTCCGTTCTGAAAGTATGATGGCTGACATCAAAGGTTACGGCAATGCAGTCAGGGCTTATGGTCTGGTTTTTTAGCAAATCAAAAATAGCTTTAAAAAATCCGAATACTGCCCAGGTTGGCTCTTTGTCGGACGTTTTCATTCCTGTTCTTTCAAGTGCAAAAAAACTTCGAAACGCCAGTGCGTGTCCGTCAATTAAAATCAATGTCTTGCTCTGTGCGTTATTATTTTTTTCCATATCCCCTATCCATTCTTATGTATAAAAAAATATTATCATATTCAAACCTAAAATGCTATCTAAAATGCTGCTTATAAGGCAGCTCCCGTTGCTTTGTAAAGGGTTATGTAGTCAACAAGGCGTTGAGCTTTAGAGTTATCTTTTTCTGTTTGAAGACTTAATAAAGTTTCTTGAAACTGTATCATATCAAGGTAAGAAATGATTCCCGCTTTGTATCTTTCTTCAATAAGTTTAAAATTATGCGTTTCAAGCTTTACCTTTTTCATATTTGCATTATCTTTTTGGGTATCAAATTTTATCATACACATGGAATCATTTATTTCTTGTATTGCTGTTAAATCTGCCTGTTTATAAGCTTCGAACAGTTGCTCATATTTGATTTTACTTATTTTCAAGTTTGCAGTGAGCAGCCCTCCAGTATATAGCTTTTGCATTGCCACAACACCTACAAGGCCGAATATATTTGCCCAGTTAAAAACATCTTTTAAAAGCATTGCGTTATAACCGGCAGAGCCAAAAATTGGAATTGTTGGTAAAAATTCTTTTCGAGCCACCCTTATGTCGATTTTTGCTTTTTTTAAATCCGCTTCAGCCTTCATAAGGTCAGGTCTTGAGACAACAACATCAGATGAGATGCAATCAGGAATTTCTCCTTTAAACTCTAATTTGTCAAAGCTGCCGCGTTTTAGAGAACCTGCCTGTGAAGGACACTCGTCAATATACACAGCAAACCTGTGCAGTAGCAGACTGCGCTGTCTTTTTAAATCTGTAAGATTTATCTGTGCCTGGGTGTGTAGTTTGTCTGAGTATGTTACATCATACACAGAAGCAAGGCCAGCAAGGTGCCTGTCCTTTGTTAAAAGCCAAATTTTTTCCCTAATCTTAGTTACTTTTTCTTGTGTTTTGATTACTTTATCAAGCTTTAAAATGTTTATGTACAAAGATGCTACATCGGCTGCCATTGCAATATCAGCAGCTTTTTCTTCATATTGTTTTGCTTCGTATTCTTTTCGCTTTGATTTTGTTTTGTCGTGATTCTTTAAAAAAATATCAGCCTCATATGTTGCAAACAAAGGCAAAACATAAAGGTTGGATCGAAGAGCTGCTGTTTCTATATCAAAAATTGTATTTTGTGCTGTTTTTATTCTTGCAAATGTCGGAGAAAACTGTAAAGTGGGAAACTCTTTTGACATCGTAACTTTGACCAGTTCTCTGTACTCTTCTGTTTTTAGTGCTGCTTTTCTTAAGTCGTGGTTTCTTTCCAGCGCCTTATATATATAATCTTTTAAATATTCATCAGAGAAATTATCCCACCAGTTAATGTTTACCGCATTGACACGGCATATGATTTTTGTCTGCACCATATCTGCCCTGGCGGTTGCGGCGGAAAAAGGAAAATTCAGCAGATATGGTATAATGATTACTGAACAAACAATCTTTTTAACAATATTAGCAAGCATTTCTTATTGCCTTTTTTGATTTAGTATGTTAGCATAGCAATTGTTGTTATGATAACAGTTTAGGTAGAAAATTGAAGAGAATAAATAATATAGATATTGATCTTGGGTTAGAAATGGCGCTGACTTCGTCTGCTTATCGTGCTGCGGGCCAAAAAACTTTGAAAGTCCATGGACAGGATGATATCACCCGTGAGCAGTTTGGTATATTACTCGTTTTGTCCCTGACTGACGGATTGTATCAAACCCAGATAGCTAATATATTAGGCAAAGATCGTCCAAACATCACAAGAATGATAGATGTTTTAGAAAAAAGAGGCTTTATCAGAAGAGAAAAGGACGAAAACAACAGAAGAATTTTGAAAGTTTTTCTTACAGATGCAGGGCTGCACAAAGTAGAAGAGGCAAAACCTTTAAAAGACAGAATGAATGCAGCTCAATATAAGGGAATGACAGATGATGAAATATATACACTGGTGACCCTTTTAAGAAAAGTACGTAAAAATATTGAAGACGAATACAACTTAAATATGTAACTAAGTAAGGCGGTATAAAATGGAAGAGAATAATAAAAACGAAGAAGCAATGGCTTCTGTGTCAGATAATACGGAAAAATCATCCAAAAGAGGCAAAAAAACTAAAAAAGTTGTAAAAAAGAGATTTCTTATCCCTACTCTTTTAATACTGGTACTTTGTTTACTGGGTTGGATGTATTTTTCTACCTTCGAAACAACAGATGATGCTTTTGTAGAAGGGCATATCATCAGGGTCAGCCCTAAAGTTACCGGTATCATTGAAAAACTTTATGTTGATGATAATGACCATGTCAAAAAAGGCAAGTTACTTTTGACAATTGACGACAGAGACTATAAAGTCCGCTATGAACAGGCTAAAGCTGCTTACGAAATGGCCTTGTATAAGCAAAAATCTGCAGTTGTAGACAGAAATGCCGCACAAACTGATATGAAAGTTGCCCAGCAAGACTATGACAGATATAAAAATTTATACGAAAAAGGTGCTGTATCCCAGCAGGAATATGACCGTGCAAAATCAAAATTTGATATGGCAAAGGCAAACTATGCAACAGCACAGCAGGCAGTATTTTCTAAAGAAAAAAACAAAGTGGCTGACGCTGAGTTAAAAAGGCTGGAAGCTGTTATGAATCAGGCTGCACTTGAACTTTCTTATACAAAAATTTATGCCTCTGAAGACGGAAAAATCACAAACCGTTCTGCAGAAGAAGGCGCTTTCATCAATGCAGGTGCACCGTTGTTTTCAATAGTACCTGACAAAAGATGGGTTGTTGCTAACTTTAAAGAAACCCAGTTAAATAAAATCCGCGTGGGCCAAAAAGTTATTGTAAAAGTCGATGCTTATCCTCATTTAAAACTTGAGGGCAAAGTTGATTCCATCCAATCAAGCACAGGTGCCAAAACAAGTATGTTCCCTCCGGAAAATGCAGTGGGCAGTTATGTAAAAGTTGTACAAAGAGTACCGGTAAAAATTGTTTTTACAAAGCCTATTGACCCTCAATACAGCATTGAACCCGGCATGAGTGTTGTACCTAAAGTACTTGTAAAAGAAAAGAATTAATTAACAAAGCAGAAAAATAAATATGAGCAATGAAGCATCAATAACAGACATTTCCGAAGAAAACTGGAAACCGTCGCGTAATCCCTGGTATAGTGCAGGAGCAGTAATGCTCACAATCTTTATGGTTGTGCTGGATTCTTCTATTGCCAATGTAGCACTTCCTCACATTGCGGGTACTTTCTCTGCAACAAGAGACGAATCAACCTGGGTTTTGACAAGCTACCTTGTTGCCAACGGGGTTATTATTCCTTCTACAGCGTGGTTTTCCACATTGATGGGACGTAAGAATTTTTTACTTTTGTCTACGCTTATGTTTACTGCAGCTTCTGCAATGTGCGGTTTTGCAACCAGTATGACAATGCTCATTATTGCCCGTGTTATACAGGGTATAGGTGGCGGGGCAATTATGCCTATTGCTCAGGCTGTTATGATGGAGGAATTTCCGCCTGAAGAGCGAGGGGTTGCCATGTCTGTGTTTGGTTTTGGTGTAATTTTTGCACCGATTATCGGGCCTACACTGGGCGGATGGATTACTGATACTTATTCCTGGCACTGGATTTTCCTTATAAACGTGCCATTTGGTATTATTTCTTTATGGCTTATTAAAAAGTTTATTGAAGACCCCCCGTATGCAAGAAAAGGCAAGGTGAAAACCGTTGACTACTGGGGATTTATACTTCTTATTATATGGCTGTTTGTTTTGCAGATTATACTGGATAACGGCCAAAAATCCGACTGGTTTGGCGCAAGCTGGGTAAGATGGTCGGCTACGGTTGTTGCAATAACTTTTGTTGCTTTTATCATAAGAGAGCTTGTTGTAAAAGAACCTATTGTAGATTTAAAAGTTTTTAAAGATAAAAACTTTTCCATTGGTACGGTGCTTCACTTTGTAATAGGGGCTGTTTTGTATTCTACGCTTGCAATTTTGCCGCTGTTTTTGCAGCAGCTGATGGGCTACACTGCAACGTTGAGCGGCTTGGCCATCAGCCCGAGGGGATTTGGTTCATTGACCGGTCTTGTTATATGTGCAATTCTTGCAAACAGAGTGGACCAAAGATGGGTTATCGCTGCAGGTATGCTTATCCTGGCTTTTTCAAACATACTTTTTGGCACCCTCAATTTGCAGATTTCCATGGGGAATATTATATTGCCTAACGTCATATGCGGTGTTGCTTTTTCCATGGTTATGATACCTCTTATGACCATATCTTTTGTTACTCTTAAAAACAACCAGATGACAAATGCAACAGGCGTGTTCAACCTTGCAAAAAGTGTGGGCGGTGCTATTGGTACTTCTGCTGTTTCTACAATGGTTTCTCGTATGAGTCAGGTTCACCAGACTCATTTAATCAGGAATTTGACCTATTCCAATCCGGGATTTGTTGAAAAATTAAACGCAATGCAATCCGGTATTGCTGCATTATCCGGCCATGCTCTTTCGGCTGCAAAGGCTAATGTTATGGTATACAAACAACTTGTGCAGCAGTCTACTCTTATGGCTTATATGGATTGTTTCAAAATTTATGCTGCAATGCTTGTTTTGTTAACTCCTTTGATTTTCTTGTTCCAGAAGGTAAAATATAAAAAACAAAAGTCCGCAAAAGTGGAAGCTCCGCTTCCTTCAAAATAACCTTACAGTCAGGAGTTTTATATGCTGTTTACAAAAGAATACGAAATTAAGTATTATGAGCAAAATGTAAACGGGGATTTAAAAGAGTCTGCTCTTTTAAACTTTTTGCAGGATATTGCCACTTTGAGCGCGGAATCACTGGGGTTTGGCCCGAGTTTTGTTTTTGCCAACAACTATGCATGGGTTGTGCTCAAATACCACATAGAGATTTTTGCTCCGTTGAGGAATCTGTCTTCAATTGTTATAAAAACTGAACCAAGAGGTATTGCAAAACTTTATGCTTACCGTGATTTTGAATTATATACAAAAGACGGCCAATGCATTGGCAAAGCAGTTTCTACATGGGTGCTGATTGATATTTGTACAAGAAAGCTTTTAAATACACAAAAAATTCTGGCTGATTTTATGGCACCTTATCAAAAAAGAGAAACTGATCTCGTGTACGAAAAAATAGACTCTCCTGATGAGCTTATGTATCAAGAGGTTTTTGATGTCAGGTTTGATGATATTGATGTTAACAGGCATGCTAATAATTCAAACTATATTGTCTGGGCATTGGAAACTCTTCCAGTTGATTTCAGGCTAAAACATTCACCAAAGACCATTGATATAAAATATAAAAAAGAAATCGGGCTTAATGCAAGAGTTTTGTCAGAAGCACAGCAGATTCTAACGGACAGTAACGTACAAACTTTGCATGTAATAAAAGATGAGCAAAATTCACAGGAATTGACTTCTCTTAAGATTGTGTGGCAATAAATATTTCAAAATACTAAGAGTTTGTCATCGTGTTTGAGTAGTCTATAATGGAAGAATGAGAATATTGGGGATAGATCCGGGAATAGCAATCGTCGGCTACAGTGTAATAGATGCTGTAGACGGTGTTTATACTCTTGTGAGCTCGGGATCTATTCAAACTGACAAAAACAAGTCTGAAGCAGGCAGGCTGTATGAAATAGCTACGGATCTGGAAGAGATAATAAAAGCTTATAAACCTGATACGGCAGGTGTTGAAAAGCTGTACTTTTTTAAGAACCAAAAAACAATTATACCGGTGGCTCAAGCCAGAGGTGTAATAATGATGACTCTTGAAAAGTACTCCATAAGCGCTGTTGAATACACCCCGATTGTGGTAAAACAGACTATTACGGGTTATGGCAGAGCTTCAAAAGACGAAGTTGCCCGCTCGGTTGAACAAATGGTCGAAAAAGACGGCAAAAACTGGCCAAAACTGGATGATACAGTAGACTCTATTGCAATTGCCGTATGCCATGCCCGAAACGAAGAATGTAACCTGTCACAATACGCTGTATAGTAATTTTAGAGGTATATTATGGAAATAAAACAACTTTTGTTAAAACAAATGGGAATGCTCTCAAGTGTCCTTGGGTTGGTGCTCGGCGTTATTACTATCATTCCTTTTATCTGCAATTTTTCTTTCTTTGCATTGATAGTACTTTCTGCTCCCATAATTCTTGTTTACATGAAAAAGCTTGATATGATAGGCATACTTGACATCAGGCAAGGCGCTATGTACGGTGCAATTATTGGATTTATTTCTTTTGTTGCTTTTTCTGTGTCATTTGTGCCGCTGGCAACTATTATCGGGTTTATTTACAAAGGTTCTTACTACCTTGGTGTGAGCCTGTTGTTTAGAACCGGTTTCTTTGTTTTAATTATGATGGTGTTCTTTGTGGCATTGTTAGCTGCTTTAATGAACGCATTTTCAGGGCTTGTTACAATCTATGTTTACAACCAGCTTGAACAAAAACCTGAAGAATCAAAGACAGACATTAATATCGAGGAATAGAAGGAATGGATTTTAAATCAAAAATTAAAACAATTGAATGGATAAACGACAAAAAAGTTTCCAGAATGGTAGACCAGCTGGTTGTTCCGTATGAATATAAACTGGTTGATATTTCTACATCAGATGACATGTTTGATGCAATCAAAACAATGATAGTAAGAGGTGCACCCGCCATTGGTATTGCCGGCGCACACGGTATGGCGCTGGCAGCTTTAGAGATTGCTGAAAAAACACAGGATAGTGAAGAGTTTTTGAAACAACTAAAAGAAAAAGCGCAGTATTTAAAAAGCGCAAGACCCACTGCTGTTAATCTTATGTGGGCTGTAGACAAGCAGTTTGACTATATTAAAGACTCCCACAAGTCTGTTAACGAAATGGTGCAGATGCTTATCGACCATGGTGTTAAACTGGAAAATGAAGATATTGAAATCAATAAAAAAATAGGCGATTACGGTGCGCAGCTTGTGCCTAAAAAAGGTGCAACAATACTCACTCACTGCAATGCCGGTGCGCTGGCAACTGTGGGCTACGGTACAGCTCTTGGTGTTGTGCGTTCTGCATTTGCAAATGACAACACGGTGCAGGTTTTTGCAGATGAAACAAGACCACGTCAGCAGGGTGCAAGAATTACCACATTTGAACTTGCAATGGACGGAATCCCTGTCACTCTTATCACTGACGGTATGAGCGGATATTTTATGAACAAAGGTATGATAGATATGGTTGTTGTCGGTGCTGACAGAATCGCTTCTAACGGTGATACTGCCAACAAAATCGGTACATACAATCTGGCTATTGTTGCAAATTACCACAACGTGCCTTTTTATATTGCTGCACCTTTGTCCACAATTGATACATCCATTTCATCAGGCAAGCAAATACCTATTGAAGAAAGAGACCATAAAGAAGTTACGCACATCAACGGCAAAAGTGTTTGCGCTGAAGGTGTTAATGTAATCAATCCGGGCTTTGATGTAACACCGGCAGAATTAATAAAAGGTATTATTACGGAAAAAGGTGTGCTTTATCCTCCGTACAGTGAGTCTATTAAAAAAGCGTTTGCTGAATTATAATGCAAAAAAAAGCCGTCCATTGAGGCCGGCTACTAGACTTGGGGAGGAGGTTTGTTAGACCTTTTGTCTAACAATATATCTATCGGCACATTGGATTCAAAACTTTAGAAATATCATCTATTTGGTTTACAAAAATTCATAAAAAAGCAGCCTGAATTATTTCAGGCTGCTTTTTTATAGTTTGCTAAAAACTACGAAACCTTTTTCATAAAGAAGTTTTCACCTGTTTTAAACATATGAATTTCTTTGGACATTTCTTTAACCGGTACTCGTGTTAACTCGAGAAATTTTTTGATTGTTTTTTCTTTTTTATATCTGTGTCCGTCTGCTCCCACAACTACTGTTCTTATTGTCTTAATTTTGTTTGTGCATGGCGTGTTGTTAATAAGCAGTTGTGCATAGCTTTTTGAAATTTGTGAACCGTCTGCCAGTAAACCAAAGGAATTGTATTTTTCACCTTGTTTTGTTTTGCCTATAAGCGAGACAACGCCTGTTTTTTTGTTAATGTGTTTTACAATCTTATAGGCACCGTCTTTTTTCATATTTTTTTCTGCAGTTTTTAAAATTTTTCTTGTGTGCAATTTTTTCATAACTGATGCAACAATAGACATTTTTACCTCTTTCCGTAATGTGATAAATCCTCTTTTTGTAATGAGGGGTTACAATTATATAACGTAGTTTTTTAATTCACAAGTAGTTTTTTGTAGGGACAATTTTTTATTGTTAACGAATGTAACGAAAAATATCTAAATTGAAATTATATAAATTTTAAATACTTTATATATATGTAAGTGTTGTAAACAAGAGGTAAACAAAGATGGCATTCACTCCTAACAATGCAATAGATCAAAAACTTGCAAAAATGTATGCCGAAAAGGTTACGGTTAATCTGGATAACCGCTCAACCCTTGATCCGGAAGATTTCTGGAAGACCATGCAGATGATAGCTGTCGCAAACAAAGCGATGATGCATATCAATTGTGCATAGAAAAAAAGTTCAAATCCCATATAACAGGGACCTTATATTGGAGATTTATGGAGTTTTCCCTATTAGTCTAGTTTTGCCTGAGTTTCTCTCAGGTTTTTTTTTGCTTATTTTTCTGGTTATTCTTCTGTTTATAGCTAAAGGTGCGTGGCTGCAAATTACCGGTTAATTTATCTTTGTATTTATGAGATTAATTGTTATCTTATTTGTTTTAATAATTTACTTAAGCAATGCACCTTGTACTTTTGCAAAGGACTGTGTAAATATAATCTATCTTCACGGTTTCAACGCTTTTGACTATCCGATTGTTGAAGACGAAGCCAAAAGGGTTGCTCAGGCTTTTCAAGGACGCTGTATGGGCAATTACTGTTTTAGCGGAAAATATAGAGTAATTTTCTGGGCAGATTTGTATGACTGTGATGAAGCATTCAAACTCTATGAATCAGCTTTGATGTCTTTAAACAATACTCACAATCACACAAACCCAAAAATACATCTGAGTATGGATCGACAAAAGTTTAATCTATTTTCTCCGCTTATTCATCCTTCGGACAGAGGCTCAGGGCCTATTTCCTGTTATTTGAGAAATCTTATAAACGGATTTTTGTTCCAAATTTTTTTCTTAAAAACATCTCCTTATCATCAAAATATTGTAATGGACAGAATACAAAAAGCCATTGATACAACAAATGGTAAATTTGTTATTATTGCGCACAGTTTTGGCTCTGCTGCGGCTGTTGATTTTTTAGAAACAAGGATTATATCAAATCCGGCTAACGAACAAAAATTTGCAGGACTAATTACATCAGCCGATTTGACCACAACATTCAATGCCAATTACTGGGCACATAATAAAGATTATGACCCTTTAAAAAAGATTGCTCAATTTATTGTGCAAAAAGATAAATTCTGGATTTGTTACAATCACCGAAACGATATTGCAGCAACAGGGCTGCCTAAAAAACTTACGGATTATAAAAAAGAACACAATTTAAAAGGTAAGGGCTTTATTGTCAGCAAGACTACAAAGTCTGCTTTTTTGAATAATTATACGAGTTTTCTCAGGCCTTTTGCGCTGGACAACGGAAAAATCAGGGCTCATTCCTGGCTGCATTTACGTCCGTATGATTTTGCCGACAAGGTTATAAAAACTTATGAACAGGAGCATTAAATCTTTACTTTAGTTGTGCGGTTTTTAAAAGGTCTATGTATTTTGCCTTTTCTTCATTGGTAAAGGCTCCTTTTTTTGCAAAATGGATATGATAAATACCTTTTGGCGTGTATACAACCCGTGCTATTTCAGTTTCTTTAGCGTTATCAAATTTCCATTCGTAAAGAATCTCATTTTTGTTTTGATAAATAATTTTCTTTTCAAACGGTTTTTCAGAATTTTTGGCTATTGCTTCTATCGCACCAATATGGGTTTTGTAATATTCATCAAGAGTTGTTTTAAAATTGTCTGTTATAACAAAATACTGTACTGTAACAAGTTGTGTCCATTTAAAATTCTTTACATCTTCGCCTTTAATTCCGTATTCAATCACAATGGATTTGTCATCTTTTTGCTCTACAGCTTTTTCCCATTTTTTAGAATCCAAAAGCAACATAACTTCACCGGTTTGTTTTTCAGGTGTAATATCATTTGTGGCTTTTGTGCCTGTGTATGCGTTTACTATTTCTGTTTTAAATTTTTCTTTTGACTGCTGCTGTGCTATCGGGTCTTTTAATGCATAGGCTGCCTGTTCATCCTTTATTTCTTTCAGAAGTTTTTTATAATACAGTTTTTCTTTGCCTCCCATAGATTCCAGAGTAACAGCTGTTTCATAGTAGTCCATAGCTACTTGATAGTCTCTCTGGCTTCGTTTTATATCCGCAAGAAAAACATACGCATTCCACTGGTCAGGGAAAAGTCTTATTGCATCTTGAAAGGTTTTTTCTGCCATTTTTGTGTCTTTGTTGTATGCATAGCTTGTTCCAAGCAGACACAGTGTGCTGTAAGAATCAGGCTTGTAGTTAAGAGCATTGTTAAAACTTATAATGGCTTCGTTGTATTTTTTTTCGTTGTAAAAGCGCATACCTTTGTCGTATTCGTGACGAAAATTCAAAGCCGCACAACCGCTCTGTAATAGTACTATTACAGTAAGCAATGAACAGGTTAAAAATTTTGTAATTTGTTTTAACTGCATTATGACCCCTGATATTAATTATAATGACAGGAGATGTATCGGGCAATATTTTACAAGTATTTTTGCTGTATAAGTTTTTTTAGCGCTTTTGCGTTGATTGCATCTGGCTCTATCTTTATTAATTTGTCCAGATAATTGAGTGCTGTTTGATAATTGCCCAGTTTTTTGTGAGCAGCTGCGATTGCATAAAGTGCATCAAGAAATTTTTCATCCAGCTCAAGAGCTTTTTCAAGATCTTCTACAGCTTTTTTTATATCCGGGTTTTGTATATCTTTTCTTGTAAGGCTTATTCTTGCACGGTTGTAGTATGCATCTGTCATTTTTTCGTTGAGCTGTATTGATTTTGAATAATCGAGCATTGCCTCATCATACTTTTCCAGCGAGTGGTATGCCACAGCCCTGTAAAAATAAGGGATTTCCCAGTCATTTTTTAAATCAATGGATTGGTTTATCTTTTCAATACCTTTTTCAAAGTTTCCTTTGTGTATTTCGGCTATGCCTTCATCTAGAAATGTTTTATAATCTGTCATACAGACTCCTTTGTGTGTGCAATGTAATATTTTCCGTCAGATTGTTTTAAATTAATTTCAGTTTCAAATATTTCAGACAGGTTTTGTGAAGTCAGGATATCTTCCTTTTTGCCCTGTTTGTATATTGTCTTATTGTACATCAAAGCAGCGTGTGTAATCTGGGGAAATATTTCATCAATATTGTGTGTAATCAGTATTACCGATGTGTTTTGAGAAAGTTTTTGCAGAAGATTCAAAAAACTTTTTTGCGCCTTTATATCGAGCCCTGTTGTTGGTTCATCAAGAATAAAAGCCCGCGGACTATGTATCAAAGAACGGCCTATAATACACCTGCGCTGCTCACCTGTGCTCATTTCACACAGCTTTTTGTTAGAAAGTTTTTCAATGTCCAGATATTTCAACACTTCGCCTGCTTTAGATATCTGTTCATCAGTAAAATTATGGTGCTGAAAAATACCAAGAGAGCTGTACAAACCGCTTAAAACAATTTCCATACCGCTTGTTTTGGGGCCGTAGTTCAGGAATTTGTTTTGCAAATCATTTGTAATTATACCGAGATTCTTTTTTAATTCGAAAATATCCCACCTGTCTTTGCCAAAGATTTCTTTCTTAAACTCATACTGTGTGTTTGGATAGATGTCGTGCGAGAATAGTTTCATTAACGTAGATTTGCCGCTGCCATTGGCTCCAAGAACAACCCAGTTTTCTCCCTCATTTACAGTCAGGTTAATATTCTCCAGAACAGTTGTCATTCCATAGTTAACATGTATATTTTTAAAATCTATAATTTGATGTGTTTTTGCGCTGTTCAAGTTAAATTTCCACTGTTATATTTGTTGTACCTAAGTAATTATAGAATAAAACCGGTTATAATTTGTAACAAATTCTTTAAATAATAGCAAAAAAATTTTTGACAGCCTTTAAATATAAAGGTATTAACAAGAGAGATTGTAATTTTCTATGAGAATTACCGGATACAAAACTTATAAACCTGCATTCTGTGCCGGAAAAGCACATGTCTATTCGGACTTTGACGGAACCTACTGTCCCGCAAGACATGTCTCGCTGCACAATCCTGAATTAAACCGGGATATGCCTGAATATTGCAGTAGAATGAAAAATTTGTTCGACACTGCAAAAGATAATTTGCATTTTCATATCACATCAGGAAGAACGTTTGGCGAGTTTGATGCGGTGTTCTGGTTGTTAAAAATAAGAGATTTTAGGCTTCCTCTTCCTGAAACATATATTGCTAAAAACGGCAGTGACGTTTACTTAAAAACCGGTTCTGATGAGAATTTTTATAACAAGGGAATATTCCCTTTCTCCTATAAAATCACGGACAAGCAAAAAGAAAAAGAGATAAAAAAACTGACTAACTGGGATGGCGCAAATATCAAATCATTTATTAGAAATCTTTCAAACAAATATTGCATAAATCTTATTGAAGCTGATACAGAAAACAGTGTTGCAAATTACGGCGAAAAATCACTTTTTTCCAAAGGCAAGCTCAATTCAGATGAATGGAAAAAACTGCCTTATGAAACCGATGGCGGTTCTATAAAATTTATTGCGCACGAAGAACCTGTTGCAGATTACAAAATTGGGTCAAGAAACGATGGTAATCTAAAAACGCATCTTATATTTTCTCCTGACTACGGACCATGCTCTGAAAGAAATTGGATTTATGACAATTTTATGGACGAGCTAAAAAATTATTTAAAAGAAAATAATATAAAAGCTCATATAAACTGGCAAGCACCTGGTGAAAACAATTTTTACCGCACCTGTTGTTCTATCACACCGCAAATAGATAATAAAGAATTAACAAAACTGTATGACACAAAAAAGGCTCTGCAAAAAGCTGTAAAAAACAATGATCTTGTTATTGTTGCCGGTGATGGTTCCAATGATTTTAATATGCTGAACCCGCTTGAATATTTGGACTCAGATTATGTAGAACATTGCAAAAAACACTCAGCCCATCGTGAGTTTTACACACAGAGTATGCAAAGAAGGCTAAAAGACTTGCAAGCGGTATACAACAACGATAATACACCATATATTCAAAGTCTAAAAAAAGAATTAGAAACAAACGGTATCTTAAATAAAATACAAAAGATGCCATTAATTAGCATAATAATAAAAAAAGACAAAACTAAACTTAGTCTGATCTCTGATACTTTTTCCGGCACAGGAAAGGTTGTAGTTGTTGAAAAAGGACAACTTGATAAAGGGATTAAAGAAGCTGTAAAAATTTACGCACAACAAAATGAGACTTTTAAACAAAATATGTCTGACGATTTTAAGCATCTAATCTATAACAACTAATAAAAAGGGAATGAATATGAAAGTTTTATTGCAGCCGCTGAATCAAAAATCTAAAATAGATAACAACAAAAAAATAACTTTTGGCAGCATAATTTTTGAAAATTATAACAACAAATATGATGATATAAAGACCCTGCTGCGAACAGAAATAGAAAGATTTTCAAACGGAGCAAATAACGCAGTCTTATTGGGAGAAGGCGTAAGCGGAGAAACATATAAATTTACAAACCCGAGATTGAGCAAATTTGTAATAAAAAAGAACAAATCAGGGTTTAGTGAAGATTATTCAAAGGAATTTAAAAATCTGGCAAGTATTCCTGTAGAAAAAGTAGGCGGACAAGAAGCTATTGCAAGGGTCTACAACAACAGAAAAGACACACATTACCTTGTTTCCACTTTGGTCTCTGGAAAAACTGTATCAACACAAAACAGATATACAGACAGAAGTTTAAAAATTCTGTTTGATAAAATGTTTGAGCTGGATAAAGTCGGTATTTACCACGGTGACTTAAACGGCAAAAATATTCTTCTAGACGGCACAGGTAATGTGAATTTTATTGACTATCAATGGACTGAAAAAGTAGACAAGAATAACCTCTTTGATAATGTAAAAAGCCAAAAAACACTGCTGCCTGTTTCAAATTTTCCGGAAAATGCGCAGATGTTTGAGATGGCTTCTATGCCGTGGTATATGGAAAATCTCGACAGCTCTATAGACAGAGAGGCTTTTCTTAAACAATATTTGAGGGCAAAAGCAAATTATCATGAACAAAGATACGATTATATAAAAAAAATTACAACAAACTGGAGATATTCCTCCGAATTACCATATATAAAGGAGGCTCTTGACTCGGAAAAAGCAAAAGCAATGCTCTTTAAAAATCCTTCTGACGGAGTATTAAAGATAGAGATGAAAAAATTGCAGTTTCTTTCAGATTACCGTGATGCTTATTCTCATGTTGATCCAAATCTTCCAAATAGAAATATTCTGCCCGCACCGTCAGCTTATATTTGTTCTCTAAGCTCGGTACAGGATTTTAGAAAAGAAGTCAGCAAACAAAGTCCCCTGTTTGTTGATCAGCATGCAAAAAACTATATAAAATCAATGGAAAGATATGGCGACTACTGGTACAACAATCTCAAAAACTATACAAATGATACTTTTGATTACATTATGAGAGCTGTTAAAAAACAATATAAATCAGGAGAAGAACGCCATGAATTTTATATAAACGAAAGAAATCCAAGAGTATTTGAGCCAAATCGAGATTTGCTTGCAAAAATGCCCTCATCATACAGGCCGTTTTATGAAAGAAATTTTGATATACCTATAGCTGGCGTAAGGATTGAATATAGATATGAAGGAACAATCGATTCATTAAAACAAGCAAAATTGTATGATCTGAAAACACAACATCATATTTATAAACTAAGCAGAATTTTGAAAGAGACAAAGCAGTTTATTAATGACAAAGAATACCTGAATCTTTTGAATTTATCAGAGCTCTCTATTTTAAAAATAAGAGAATTTAGAAGTTATTCAAAACATAATCAGAAAGATCCATTTGTTCTAAACCGTATTGATTCACTGTTCAGAGATGTTTCAAGATATACACATAATCTTTTCAAAATAATTCAAGGCGGACTGCAACAAGAAAATGCAAAATCAATTATTGTTAAAGGCTATGAAGAGATGAGGAAGTTTAAATATAAAATTTAGAAAATTAAATGTACCTCAACCATAAAAAAGAATGCTAATTTAAAAAATGGTGGAGGATTTAGTCTGTGAAGAAAAGTCTCTTTTGTCTTTTCCTTTTTAATAATTACCCGCACAGATAACCTGTAGGGACTGGATTTCAATCAAATCTGCCTGACCAAAAATCATAAAGCACTCTGTTTTTATTTTTTAAATTTTTGTCGTCAGAAAATAAACTATTTATTTTAGTGAAGATTTTATTTTGATTAAGAAAAGAGTTTTTAAAGGAATTATTTTGTGGTTCTAAAGTTGAAACATTCAACGACAATTCAAAAAGTCTGCTTAACTCATCTGCAATAAGTTCAAGTTGATTTGATTGTGAATAGATAGGGCTGTCAGTGAATAATTTACCATATTTCGTTTGGAACTCTGCGATACTTTTTTCGTCATAAATTTTACTTATTCTTTGCACAAACTCTTCTGCTGTCATTTTTTTTCTCATTGCACCCTCATGTGCACAATGAGAAAATTCGTGGATATAATTATGAAAAAACAAATCGCCTGAATAAAATTTAGAGCTATAATTTCTATCTGCCAGTGCATTTAGATTCTTTAAATTAGTTTCTATGTCATGCGACTTAAAATTCCTATTATTCAAAAAAATAGTTTGTTCTGAAAAAACCTCTCCACAGCCTTGTTTTAGTTTTGCAGGTAGAAAATTTGTGAAAGCAAACAGTTTTTTGTTTTCAATATTCAGTTTCTCAAAATCGTCAACAAAAACGGCTTTTGGCAATTCAAAGTTTGTTTTAAATTTTTTGTTAATTATCTGTATAATTTCAACCAATTTCGAGACACAAAAAGCACTTATTTTATCATCTTGAAAACCTGCGATTATTCCTTTTTCTAAAAGATTAGTTTCAATGTTTGCAACATTCGTTGACTTAACCTCGTTTATGATTTTTGAAGTTAGGCCGGCTTTAAAAGAAGGTTTGTAGGTAGTTGAAAATGTTGTCTGCAAAAGTCGTCTCCCTTTTTTATAAAACCTGTAAAAGTTTTTTTTGAACATAAAAAAACAATGTTAACAAAATTGTAACAAAATTTGGCAAAATTCCATTAGTATAACAAACAAAGATTGTTAGCGTGTTTAATTGTATGTGGTGCTTTATGAAAATATACTCTCTAAGCGCAAATAAAACTGATTTTCAGAATAAAAACTTTGCAGCATCTGATTTGCAAGGAACTGTTTTACCTGCGGTTTTTTCTGAATTCCAAAACATAAAAACATTTAATTCTGAAAACCTCAAAGCCAATTATATAAACAAAAAAAGATTTAAAAATGTACAAAATTTTGAAATTCCTTATTGTGGAAAAGGCTCTTTTTTAGAATTAAATAACGGACATAAAATAGCCATTATACAAAAAAACGGGGCTTTTTCAATCGCAACAGCAGTGAGCACTGACCCTAAAGAAAAACTTAAGGCGCACCTTTTAGAACACCTTATATACAATTCCAAAAATCTCGTAAATGGTGAACAATTTGGCGTAAAACTCGACTCTGCCGGTGCAAAAAGAGACGCGCAGACTAATCAATCTAATACTGTTTATTCCATCCAATATCCGTTTGATGATTCGAATAAAATCAAAGACTTTGTCCATACTCAAGGGGCTTTATTAAAAATCAAAGATGAAGACATAAAAGCATTCACAGAAAAAGAAAAACAAGTTTTAATAAACGAATATGCAATTTCTGACAGTAAAATTGACAAATTCTCTTCAGCTTCTTTGTCCGACATACAGGCACTTTCTAAAGTCGTAAGTTTGATGTTTGAAACGAATGCTGACCCGCTTGATTTAAAGCCAACATTGGAGAAAACAGAGGCACAGGATCTTCAAAACATAACATCTGAGCAAATTATTGAGTTTTATAAAAAAAATTACAATCCTAAAAATATGTTCACAGTTATATTTACCCCGACAAATGTCAAAGACCTTGAAAAAACAGTCATTGATGCGTTTAACTCCGATTCTTGGCAGACCAATCAGTCGAAGCCCAAGCTCTTGCAGCCTAAAATTAATCAGCCGGTGAGGGCAGATTTAATTACTGATGGAGAGAATAAAATCAGCGTCAGTTTTTTGGCAGACGGAAATCAAAATATAAAAGAAAATATGATTGTAAAACTTCTCGAGTATTATTTGAGGGATAGCGGTTGCATCTTCGATAACTTGGATATGTCTGCATACAATGCGGATAAAAGAATCATATCCTTCTATGCTCCGTTTGAAAAAGATAAAGAAGAAAGTGATTTACAGGGTTTGTATTCTAAATTATCACAACTGAAAAACACTGAAATTGAATCCGGCAAACTTGAACTCTACAAATCAAAAATTAAAAATGATTTCTCATTTAATACAGAATTTTCATCAATTTTAATCCAGACTCTCATAAACTCTGATTTCAAAAATAATCCGCAAATCTTTGAACAGCAGCTTGATGCTCTTGAAAAAATAAACGAGCAAGACTTACAAAACTATCTGAAAAAATACATAGATTTTCAAAAGGCCTGCGTAATCGTAAACCACAAGTCCGAAGAAAAACCCAAAATACCATCATTTAAGGCGTCTGCTGAAAAAATAAACACAAAAGATGTTAAAGAATATTCGTTTAGGAACAATCTCCGTTTGATTACAGATACCCCTGAAAATATTAAAAGAAGTGTTTATAGAGTTAATCTTTCCTCAGAGATGCTGGGGGCAAATAACATTGCAATTTGCGAAGCATTTGGTTTGGTTATAAAAGACAATTTGAAAAAAAACTTTGAAAATGAGGCGGTTTCTGATTATAGCGTGAAAACAAGTAAAAAGGGGCTGGATATTTTTGCTTCATCACTCCCGCTGGACTCAGAAAAACTGATAAAAGTGATTAATTCATCGATACAAGAGGCTTTTGAGGGGTACAAAGATTTTGAAAAATTTCAGGCAAAAGCTGTTCTTGTTATACCAAAAACAAACTTTGAACAAAACAAAGACAAATTCTTAAATTTAATCCAAAACGGTTATAACTCTTTTGCCCCAAAATCCAACAGAATAACAATTCTGCTGCGCCAGCCAAAAGACGAAACTGTCTTTAAGAAAACTGATTCTGAAAATTCTGTTTTTTCAATCAGATATAAACTCAATGGCTGTGACAACTTAAAACAAGACATTGCAACTTCGCTTTTGAACAACATTCTTGGAAATATGCTCACATCTAAACTCGAAACAGAGTTAAGAAATAATCAAAATTTATATAGCACAGGTTCGAGTTACAAAACTGACGGTGCTTCAGGTGTTTTCTCGCTTGGCACTCAATTCAAAATTAACAAAGATGAAAATCAGGTCAAAAAACTTTTTGAATCAATAAACAAAATTTTGTCAGATTTATCAGAAAAACCTGTTGAAAACGACATTCTTACCAATGCTAAAAATGTTCTTAAAGGTGATCTAGCTCTATTATCAGAGAGCAGTTTGGGTCGTGCGGAAATTCTTTCAACTCTTGAACTAAATCAAATCAAAGATTATTTTAAAACGATTGACGAAATTACAGTTGATGACATTAAAAACACAGCGCAGAATATTTTTTCATTGCATAAAACATATTATCTTGAATCAAAACCTGAGATTTTAGAACGAAACAAAGAAATTTTTACGAACATATCATAAGTTAAGATGCACCTATAATTTCTTTTAACGCATCTAAAAGATGTTCTCCAAAATCCTTGATGTGGTCGTGTAAAACGTCTAAATAATCGCCTGCATCAATAACATCAGGCTCAATATCTATGTGGTCTGTCAAATCTATGTCGTCAAAATGAGAGGGATTAATAAAAGAATCTTCTTTACCTTTGAAATTAATCCGTTTTAATTTTTTAATTATTTCGTCCTTTTTATAATCTTCAAAATTTGAGTCTTGTATATTTTGAACAATAGTATTGTAGGCAGAATCTGTCAAAATACCGCTGTCTGTAATAGGTGCATCCCAAGCTGCATCAGGTATTGGAACACCTTTTCTTTTTAGTTCCATAAGGATTTCATAATTTTGAGAATATTGGGCATTGATATTTGATCCGTAAGCCTGATTTTTTAATTCATTTGCGGCAGTTCTTTTTGCAAAATCAGCAGGACTTTCGAGGGCAGGAGCAATCAAAGGTTTTTCAACCGTTTTTAATTTTCCTGCAACGGGTCTGGGATTCTTTGCAAAAGTTTTAATAATTTTTTTTAAGACTTCGATGATTTTCTGTTCTTTTTTTAAAGGCACTTCTTTTGCAAGTTTTATAAGGTTTAAACCAAATGAAACAGGCTGTCTTGATTCGTGATTATTTGCCGAATTCTGACATTTATATCGAATTGTTGGTGTGGATTGAATTTTCATATTAATATCCTATTTTTAAGCGTGACCTGCTGAAATAATTTTAATAATAGCTTTTATTGTAATTCTTTTATTTTGGTTTTTTGACTGTTGTTTTATTACTTTATTAGCTATATTAAAGATTGTCTTGTTCAGAGATTGCAAATTTGCTTCCAGTTGATTATATTTGTTGTCCAAAGCATTTCTTTTTACTGATAAATTGTTTTTTATTATGGCTCTTTCATTATTTTCACCCTGAATTAAGTTTAAATATTCAATGCCACCTTTAAGATGATTGTCAGCCTCTCTGTATTTTGTAATCATTCCATTAATCGATGAATGGAAATAGTCATCAACAATTTTTGAAAAATCTTCAATTAAATCGTCTGTATATCCTTGTATTCGGTTAATAAAACCGCCCGTTTTTTTTGAAATCAAATCAGGAATTACACCAATATATGGGATTTTGGCACCATATGGTCTTTTTTGAGAAATTTCTGCAAATCGGTTTTTTGCTGTGGAAAGATAATGTCTTAATATGACGTCAATTCCTCTTATTGCCTCATCAACATTTTTTGATTCAGAAGCCATTGCCTTATAAACATTAACCAGTCCTTCATCAGTTGTTTTGGCATTTTTAATTATTTCATCAATTTTTTGCGGAGTAATTGAGACTTTATATTTTAATGCTTCACGGTTTTGAGGAGTGCCGTAATTATCAGCACCTTTGTAACCGTGAAAAGAAATTGTTTTGTTGTTTTTGCTCTTTTTGATTATCATTTACTTTATCCAAAAATTATATTTTTTCCATTTTTCATAATAATCTGAGGGTGTTTCACCGTTTCTATTTTTTAGGCTGATGTCGGCGCCTTGTTCAACAAGAAAATCAGCTAAATCTTTTCTTCCGATTAACATAAAATTATGCAAAGGTGTATTTTCGTTGTCGTCTTTGACATTAATCTCTGATTTGGCGTCCAAAAGTTTTTTAATTTGTTCTGTACTTGTACAATAAAACAAAGGTGTTCGACCGTTCTCGGCTTTTTTGTTCGAGTCTGCTCCGTATTTCAGAAACAAATCGAATAAATCGTCTTTTTTCATCATCAAAGCATAATGCAAGTAGAAGTCATCATTTGGATTCGCTCCGTGTCCTAAAAACAACTCAGCAAGTTCAGGCTGGTCACAATAATATAAAAATGGTTTTTCATTTTTGTATTTTTCATTTGAATTTGCTCCGTTTTTGAGCAATGCTTCGATATTATCTTTGTTTTTCCTTTTGAAAAACAACCCGAGCGGAGTCTCACCTTTTTTGTTGGTGATGTTGACCTTTGATCCATTGTCGACAAGCTCTTGGATTACGAAAGGATTTTTTGCAAAAAACAATGGTGTATTGTTTTCGTTGTCTTTGAAATTGACTTCTGCATTGTAACTTATCAATTTTTTAATGAGTTCAATTCTACCTTCTGAGGCAGCCGTGTGCAGTAAACTTTGACCGTCTTCATTTATAGAGTTTGGGTTAATTTTACGTTTAAGTAAAAAGTCTGCTGTTTCCAAGTTATTCTTTGCCATATGCAAAAGAGGCAGCCCAAACTCGTTTTGGACATATGGTTTACGGTTTCAATTTTTTTGCTATTTCCATCTTTTATAATTTCAGAAAGCTCATCAAAGTTATAAGAAGCACCAAAAGAAGGCGAAGTCATCACATGATGTGTCTTTTGTAAAAAAGAACGTTTGTTAAAATTGTGTAATTGGAATGGGGCAATTAACAAAAACATACCTCAATTGTTAAAAGTAATTTATTAGATTAAACCTCGAAATTACTTTTTTTGCTATATTGGTAAATAATTATTGCGAAATTGTAAAATTAAATTTACAAATTAACAAAAAAAATCTTTTACATTATTTAATTATACTAATTTACTAACATAAGGTTTGCAATATTATGCGCATAAATTTTTCCGCTTTTCGTCCTGTTGCATACAGACCCGTTTATAACCAAACAAAACCGATAACACCCCCCTTATCTTTTAAAGGTGCTAACGATGATTATTTTGATTTAGATAAGAGAGAAAAAGAACTTCTTGATAAACGCTCTAAATGGGATAAATTTTGGGGCAATGGTAAAGATGAAGCCAAACAACAAGCCTGGCATGAACTGTCAGGGTTTAATATGAACAGAGCCTCTATTGAAAAACAAAAAAATGCGACTATAAAAGCTCACGAAGAAGCACTAAAAGCAAAAGATGAAGCATTAAAGTTATCTAAAGAGAAAACTGAACTTCTGGAAAAACAATTGGCTGAAGCAAAAAAATCTGGAGCAAAAGATGACACGATCAAAGATCTAAAAGAGCAGCTGAAAGAAGCCTACAGTGATAACGCAAGTGCCCAAAAAAATTATACTGCAGAAGCAGAAAAACTAAAAAAAACTAAAGAACAACAAGAGATTTTAACTACGAGACAAGACGGAATAGGCTGGAACAAAATGGCAGGATATGAGACTGTCAAAAAACAGCTTGAAGAAGTGTTCATAAATAATCTCGCCCTTGAAAAAGGTGGACATTCTCCATCTTTCCCGAATAGCATTTTATTCTATGGACCAAAAGGTACCGGTAAAACAAGGTTTGCTGAGGCTTTTGCAGAACAATCAAAATGTAATTTTGTAACTATAGATATGATGCAAGACGATGAAGATATTCTTGATGAATTAAAAACCAAAGCAAAATTAGCAAAAAAACTATATGACTCATCAGGCGAAGAAAAACAAAGAACCATAATCCTTCTTGATGAAATTGATTCAATTGCAAAATTAAGTTCTTCTGAGAAAAAGGAAATGGAAAAAGAAGGCCGGGGGTTTTATGACGAAACAAATGCAGGAATGCTCAAAAAATTCTTAACTAACTGTGCAGACAAATACAAATGCACTATTTTTATGACAACAAATTATCCGCTTAATATCGACTCAGAATTAATTTCAGATGAGAACACCATTCCCTATCAGGTCTTCTTAGATGCTCCTGGAAAAGAAAATGCAGCAGCAATATTTGAATATCATTTAAGAGGTATGACAAATCAGGAAATCAATTACGACGAATTGGCTGATGAGGTAATGGCAGCTAAAGCAAACAATCAGGCATATAGTGCGGGAAGAATAGCAAAAATTGTTGAAGATTGTGTAGAAGACGGAAAAAATACCGGTCAAAGAATCACTCAGTCGGATGTAATAAACAAAATCAGAGAGCTTGGTCCTGACCACGATTCAGAAACTATAAAAAGATTTGCAAACGAAGTTAAAGTGATGAACGAAAAATTAGATAAAGGCAAATTATGATAAATTTTCCTAATATAAAAATGACAGCGGCACAATCATCTGTTAGCAACACTCCGATTTTAAACAGGTCATTGCCTGTGCAAAATCAGTTTCCCCAAAAGGACGTGAATAAAAAAAACAAAAATATTAAAATAATCACAGCGATTGCTGTAGGTTTAATTCTTTTAGCCGGCGGGATTAAAGGCATAAAGGCGTTGATGAAAAGAAAAGCTATTCTTAAGCCTCAAAATCCTGAAAAAAATGTTATTTCAGAAATAGATAAATTCGTTGAAAACTTTATCAGCAAAGTTAAACCAAAAGATGAGACAACAGCAAGAGAAGCATTGCCTGAAATTATAAAGCAGAGTGAAAAACTGAAGATTAAAGATGATATTGAAGCAACAGAATTGTTTTTAAACCAAATTACCCCTAAAAACAAGGAATTTCTTTTGTGCAGAGGCATTTCTATATTGGCTGAAAATATGAATAAAATTGAAACAAAGGTCAAAGATCCTGAAAAATCTTATAAAATTCTTGGATTTTTATCTCAAGACAACGAAAAGCTATTACCAAAACTTCTAGATAATTCAGAGAAACTCAAGATTGGTAAAGTAAGTCATATCAACAGCTATTTAGTTTCTCTTAATGATAAAAAGTTTAACTTCGCATTTTTTGATGTTTTACCGTCTCTGCAAAAATATGAAAATGTGCTTAAAATCAAAAACAGCACTCAAATTGCGGACATAATGGAACATATAAATCCTGAGACATCAAATGTTATTGAACTTGTGGCAAAAAATGCAGAAAAATTTAATATCGACGATTATTCTGAATTAATTCTTTCCATAAATGCAGAGAACAAAAGCAATGCAAGTTTCATTTTTGAAAACTGGAAAAAGCTCGGAATCGAAAAAGCTGAGGATTGTGAAAACTTTAAAAATCTCCTCAATAAAGAATATGGTGAACTATTAAAGATAATTGAAAATAAATAAAAAATGAAAATCATTGCTGCCGTAAAATCCCCTAATATTTATTTAAACGCTCCAAAATTAACGCACCCAATTTCTTCGGTAAACCATAAAACAGATAAATTTGAGCCCTCGTTTACCGGTCAACAATATGATTCTGGTTATTATACTGACCAAGAAATTGAACTTGCTAAAAAATATAAATATGCCAAAAATTTTGACGAACATCTGAGAACGGATATTTGGAATAGTTTCAGCGGGTGGAAGCAATTGTGGGGAAGCTATTATAAAGACACTCAATATACCTTTGATGAAGTCAAAAAACTTATTAATGAATTGAGGAAAAACGATAATAATTTAACTACAAAAATAAGCCGTTTAGAAACAGAGCTTTCTGAGACGGATAAAAAAATAATAGAGAAGGAAAATAAACAAAAAGAACTCACAGAAAAAATTGAAAAACAGATTACGAAAAATAAAGAAAAACAAAAAGAAATAAAAAAAATAGAAACTGAACAAAAAAGGATTTCTTATCTTAAGGAAAATATAAATAATGCTTTGATTTTACCTTTGAAAGCAGAAAAAGAGCTTGGTAAAAAAGTTGTTGTTCTAGACCGTCTTAACGGCATAATGGTTTCAAACGCATCTTCTTTAATGATGAATGCTTTAATAAACAGTGTAAAACATAATAGCGGTTGTGAGGTTGAAAAAGTTGACTTTAATGATTTGACAGAAAAAGAAGTCATAAAAAAGTTCAAAGAAATCTCACAGTCTGCAGCCAACAAAAAAAATAGAACATTAATATATGTCGAAAATTTTGAAAAATATGCAAAAAATACTCCTGAAAATGAAACTATTATTGGAAAGCTGAAAAACTTTTTACAATGCTGTTCTGCTAAGTATAATTGTATAGTTTTAACAAACGTAGATGAGCCCAATCATCTTTCACCAGAAATTAATGCTGACCATCGTTTTAAAATACATTTAGATACTAAAAATGTGCGTGAAAATACAATAATGGACTGCGTTCAGGTCTTGGATGGATACAATTTAAAATTTGGATTGCAAAAAGAAGATAGTGTTAATCTTTTTCTTGGAGATTCCGGATATAATCAGGAGATTTTATGGATCGATTCTTTCGAAAATGAAAAAATAGATGCTGTTTTAGAAAACATAGACAAAATCAAGAAAATTGATAAATTTAAAAAAATCAGACAAATACAATGCCCTAAGCCAAATTCAACAGAAGAACTGAAATCGTTTGTAAAGCTGGAAAACAGATATACGTATGATAACAAGCCAATTTATCAGAAAAGTCTGTAAATGAATATTTTTAACTAAAAAAGTTATAAAAATTACACAAGTTTGTGTAGCATTTTTCTCTGTTATTAAAATTCTAATAATGTTATAATAAAGCAAATTATTTAAAATATTGGTATATAACCCCCTAAAATAAAGACTTGAAAATTGTACCAAATTTGGTACAATATAATTAATGAATTAACGAAATTAATTAAGGTTATAAAATGCTCAACAAAAAACATATAGGCTCAAAATTCGATACTTTTCTTGAAGAAGAAGAAATTCTTCAAGAATCAGAAGCAATTGCTATAAAAAGAGTGATTGCTTACGAACTTGAACAAAAAATGATTGCTGACAATATTTCTGTTAATCGTCTTGCAAAAGAACTTGAAACATCAAGAACCGCTATTTGTCGTATTCTTGACCCAGAAAACACATCAATCACACTGAATACAATAGAAAAAGTTGCAAAATATCTTGGTAAACGTATTATTTTATCTTTTGCATAAGTCTTTATACCGCTTAATTGCAACATCCAACTCTTTTTGCGGTGTCTTTTGAGTCTTTTTGATGAAAGCGTGAAGAAGTACCATTGTGTCATCTTCTACGTAAAATATTATTCTTGCTATACCGTTTGAAAGTTTACACCTGATTTCTTCTAAACCGTCAGTTCCGTGTAATACTCTTGTCAATGGCATACCAATAGGATAACCGTACTGAACAGTTTTTATATCAAAACCTATAGTTTTCTTATCTTCTTTAGGTAAATCTTTTAGCCATTCTCGAACAGGCTCATTTCCGGAACCTGTTGAATAAAAATATACTTCCAATGCCTGTGAACGCTTTGCCATGTGTTAATTATAGCAGATTTAAACAAAAAACAGCAATATTCTCTAATATAGGCTCCCTCTATGTTACAGCGCTTTTAGATTTTTAAAAACACTGAATTAACAGCGAAAAAGCAGGGAATTTATTTATTTCCCTGCATAATAGCGGCTATGAAGCTCTTTTTGTGTAAACTGTGTCATTTGCTCTGCAAAAACTTCACGAATTTTAGGATCCATTTCTGCCCATTGTCTGAGAAGTTCTCCGTATTCTTTTTCAACTGCCTGGATTTGTGTGTTATTTTCTGTCTGTTTTTGCATGTGTTCTTTTTCTTGAATTTGTTCTTGCTCATATTCTTGCTCTTTCCCAGGCATTTGTAATAAATCTGAGCGATAAAGCATTCGCCTGGTTGGCCCGTCTTTTGAAATTGCGTCAATAACGGTTTTGTCGCGAGAGCTTCAAAACAGGTGACCTTTTTCACAAGTCCATTTGCATCTTTTGTGTTTACTTCTTTGTTTAGAGAAAGCTGCAATGCCTCTTGTAAATTTTTAACCTTTTTCGGGCGACCCGATGGATTAGGACTTTTTCAACCTTTTTGCCATTTGTATGCTTCTGGTGGCTTGCAATAACCTACTTTGTATTCTTTTGGCTGTTTTGGGAACTTTTTATTTTTTCGTTTAGACATTTTTCACCTCTCTATTTAAAATAATATGTTTTTGTTTTGTTAACTCTTCCCAACGGTAGATTATGACATCACAGTATTCAGGTGAAATTTCAATGATTCTTGCACGTCTTCCGCATTGCTGTGCAGCCATTAAAGTACTTCCACTACCGCCAAAACAGTCAAGAACAATATCCCCATAGTTTGAAGCATCAAGCAGAATATCAACAAGCATTGCAAGTGGTTTGACAGTCGGATGTAAGTATCCAAGCTTTTTTGATTGGTTATTGCTAATATTCATCCCTGTATAGTCCCACACATTTGTTCTGTTTCTGCCATTTTTACCTAAATTAATATTATTGTTATGAGTGCCTGGTCCATTTTGATAAACAAAGCAGAATTCATGTTGGCTGCGATAGAAACTGCCCATTCCGCCTCGTTTTTTGTTCCAAACGCATATATTAAGAAGTTTGTTGTATGCATCTTTACAGGCATTTTGTATTTCCGAAATATGTTTCCAATCCATGAAAAGGTAATGAACGGAGCCTTTTTTTGAATAAGCCGCAAGATTCTTCGCACTTTTGTTTAAAAACTCTGTAAATTCTGACTGTGTCATTTCTCCGGAAGCTTGAGCAAATTCCTTATGCTGCTTTCTTTTCGTTACATTTCCTTCAATTTTGACGTTATAAGGAGGATCGGTAATTATAATATCTGCAATTTCTTCTCCTAATAAGGTTTTGTAATTTTCTGCCTGCAATGCATCTGCACAATACAGTCTATGTCTGCCAAGTTGAATTAAATCACCTTTTTTTACTACTCGAGGTACTTTAGCTAAGTTTTTTAATTCTTGAACTTCAGCTTCTGGCAATGCTACATCCAATGCGAAAAGCAGGTTGTCCATTTCTATTGAAGAAAAGCCCAATTCCTCCGGTGTAATTTCAAACGTTGTATCAAAAAGCCAGTTTTGGATATCAATCTTAAAATCTTCAAGCTGAAGCTCTCCCATCATTAAAATTTTGTTCATTGCTAATGCAAACATTTGAATTTCTGCTTCAGAAAGATGAGTGATTTCAATGGTTGGTACCTCAGATAAACCAAGTTTGTCTGCTGCATGGAGCAGATGATCACCAAGAACAACCTGTTTTGACTTATCTATAATTACAGGCAAAACCACCCCAAAACGCTTCAGGACCTTGGCGGTTATGGAAATTTCTTGCTCTGTGTATTTTTTCATGTTTTTATTATTTGCTTTCAAATCCTTTATCTGCAAGTAATTTGCTGCAATTTTGAAATTATTTTGTATTTTCATTCTTCTCTTCCTCCAAAATTTTTTTTAATTTTTTAATCACATCTTTAGTCGCCATTTTTTCCGTTTTAGCTTTGAACTCTGAATAAGCAGAATTTCTTTGTTTTCTACTTTGAGCGTTTGCTTTTTTTTGCCGATTTTTTTCAGCACTGATTTTTTTGTTAATAGCCTTAATTTCCTGTGCATGACGAACCTTCAAGTCATCTTTTTGTGCTTGTAAGCTCTGCATTTTATCCATTTTTATCCTCCTCCTTTTGTACTTGTTTTATATATACGAAAAACAACAAATTCTCTAAACAACCCTATAAGCCCCTGGACATAATGCTTTAAGCTTTTTGTTTCGCTATTATGACAACTATTTTGGACAATTATGTTGTTATTAAAGCAACTTTATTTTAAAATTTTGAAATGTTGTGTATTTACTGCAATTCTAAAAAAGTTATAAAGCATGGATTTCAGTCGGGAAAACAGCGTTATCGCTGCAAAGACTGTAAAAAAGTATTTTGCGAAACCTCAACAGGACTTTCATACAGTCGTAGTGAGAAACGCTTGTTATCTATGTTATTGAATATGCTTGAAAACGATTTTTATGGTAAGGCTGATTTGCAAGAAGTGTTGAAATTATCAAAAAAATATCACAATGGAATTGGTAAAATCAGGTTTAATACAAAATCGGTTAAACAAGAGCATATGAAAGATACAGCGCTTACCTTAAACTGCTATAATCCAAAACTCTTAATCTGTTCTGATGACAAAAATATCACTTTTTACCAAATTCCTGCTGGCAATTTATCTGATGATGCATCTATAAGTGGTAAATCGAGGTCTCAACGACTGATTAATATTATTGATAATGTCGCGCTAAAAAATATTGTTTTTATTCAAGAATGATAATTTTTGTATGAAATCGCTTGCATTATTTGCAAGATGGAGTGATTTATACTTTAGCTAAAGCAGAAAGGAGTCACTATGATAAAAAACACTTATGAACAAAAAATCAACCGATGGGAAGAAACATACGAGGCTCTGTCATTAAAAGTGCAACGCAAACTCAATCGGCTTATAAAACAATACGAAAAGACAAGATCTATAAACATAGAGAATGAAAAGTCCACAACAATAATTCCGGGAACAAAACTGATAAGAGATTTCAAAGGCAAGAAATATGAGGTACAGGTCATGGAAAACGGATATATGTTTAACAATAAAGTTTATAGTAGTCTCTCATCAATTGCCAATGAAATAACGGGTTCTCACTGGAACGGAAATAAATTTTTTGGAGTCACATAACCAGCTTTAAAGATAAAATAAGTAAATGATAGCAAAGAGGCAATGAACGATTCTTCACCGCCTCTTTGTTATTAACTAAAAGAAATTAGTCTATATAAACATGATTACCGTTTATTGTAACCCATTTGCCAGAACCACTTGATGATGCTCTATTAGATTCTGACTTACTAAAAACTCTTTGGAGTCTTTGATTTTTCATGTGCTTGTATTTCTCTCTGATTTCATCATCGAGCTTTTGACTGGGAGTTCTAGTGTCAATATTGTATACATTTTTTTCAACACCCAGTTTAAATAATCGGCTGCTGCCTGTTTCTTTCGAATCACTGTTTGTTGATGTTGAAAAAAATGTTTTATCTGAAAAGTTTTTTAATTCGGTGACACGGTTATTCCAACCCTGTAAGTATCGCTTTTGGCTGGGTTTTGCTGCTACAAACTCATCATATTTTGCTCGTCTAAGCTGTTCAAATTTGTCAGCATCTCCGTTTGATTGACTTAAAAATGTTTTTGCTCTTGATACACCCATATTAACAGCTGTATCAAAAACATAAGCAGATAATTTCGGATCAGAAATTTTATCAGCACCCGAAGCTTTATAATAGTTGTTATAATAAATATCTTTGACCTCCTCATCGCTAATATCTTTCACGCTTTTTGGAGGCAAACCTTTACTTTTTCTGTAAGCGTTGTAAGTTCTGTATGTTATTCCTTTGTTTGTTTCTCCACCGAGGTCATTGGGGTCATTTACATAACCGCCTTCTCGTTGAAGTACAAATTTTAATGTTTTTTCAAAATGTTCTTTTGACATAATTTCTCCTTAATTTAATTAGATAACTAAACTAAGGTAAAATATGTTAATCATTTATTGTTTTTAAATATTCTTGCAGTTGCAATGCTCTTTGTCTAACTATGTTGACTTTCAGCCCGTTATCTACATTCAGATACATTGTACCCTGCTTGTCCTTCAGCATGTTGCCAATAGCCTCAAACTCATCAACTTTGTATCTTTCCCAAGCGTTTTGAGCTTTTATTAAACTTTTATAGCTTTCTTTGTCTAATACTGATTTCAGTTGTGACAAAGTCTTTTTTATTTCTTTTTCCCAAGCATTTTGAGCAGTAATACTGCATTGGTTCATAACCTGTGTGTCAGAGGTATTTGAAATACATTCCTGTTCTGCTTTGTCAATAGGGTGCAAAATCTCCTGAGCAGTTGAATAGGAGCAGGATAAAAATATTAATGATATGAATATTAAAAACAATTTTTTCATAAGCATATTTTACCTTAAAAATTTTGTAAGCATAACAAACCATAAGCGATTGTTGCCTGAACAATTACTTAAACAGCTTATTAAATTGAACAAAGATTACCTGAATCTTTGTGAGATAGCCTCCTGGGCTAAAAAACTTACATTCCCGCCTGTACAATCACAGATTGCTCCGTTTCGTGAACAAAGTTCACTCCACAACGGCGGCTTAGAATGGTTACGTCTTTTGGTCTTTGCCTGCGCAAAGCCCGTCAGACTTCACACACTTATTTTCTTCACGGAACCTGCCGCTACTCTCGGATTATTTCCGTTCGCCAAAAGCGTGGTTTTGGCTCACATGGACACTGGGTTCACTACGTTCACACGGCGTGTCCGAAAAAATCCTCTCCGTACTTCGCATACGATACCTGACCGTATCTTTTCAGGGTCTTTCGACTTTATCAGTTTAGCTTATTTTTTCTGTACCTTTCAAAATCTTTATAAAATATTAATAATTACTTTACTGTCAAATAAAACTTATAAAGCAGTTTGAGCAAGTTTTCATCATCCATTGCTTTTATTAATTCCTGACGCAATTCCTTTGCAGGCTTTAGAGGCTCAAACATGTACAACTCAAAAGGTTTTACATCAAGAACTTCTGCAATTTTTTCAAGAGTATCCATCGACGGAGCAAACTTTCCTGTTTCAATGTAGCTAATATTGGGTGTGCCAATACCAACCATTTCAGCAAGCCGTTCTTGTGTGAGATTTTTGGAACGCCTTATTTCTCTTATTCTGTTACCCAATAATTTTTTTATGTTGCTCATAAAGTTATTATCGAATATCGGGCAAAAAAATATAATACTATAACAGTTTATAAACCTACTTGATTTATCGTATGTCATAGTATAAAATTACTATGGTGTTAAATAAAAACCGCAAAAATATAAAATGTTACTATAAGTTTTGTTTGGAGTTTTAAATGAAGAAAAAGATTTTTGGTAAAAGCAGTATCTGTGCACCGTTGCTTTTGGCTGCAATACTTGTTGCCGGAGGTGTTTCGTTTGCAAATGAAAGAGTGACCGTCCCTGTGCCTGATACGTTAGACATAAACAAAGGCAGTTTTGAAAACCTCAAACACGAATCTTCCGGAGCCGGTGTATACAATGAAGGTACGGTTAATATTCAAAACACTTCATTTAAAAACAACTCTATTGAACCTGCTTTTCCATCTGAGCCAACAGAAACATCACCAGACGATTACACTGTAGAAGGCGCTGCTGTTGCAAATTATGGTAACATGACTGTCAGTCATTCCGTTTTTGAGGACAATATAACGTCAGCCTTATATCGTTATATTTTTAAGATTCCGACACCTCAAGAAGATGGCAGACAACAGGAAACATATACTATGTCGCTCGGATACGGAGGTGCTATTGCAAACCACAATAATGCTGTAATTTCAGACTCTGTTTTTAAAAACAATATTGCTGCTCAAATGGGCGGAGCAATTTATAATGGCGCAGATGGAACACTTGAACTCACAGGAAACAATGAATTTATCGGCAACAAAGCATATTCCGAATATTTTGTTGTATCGACATATAAAGTAAACGGAGAATTGGTTGAAGGCTATGATAACGACTATAACGGTTTTGGCGGGGCAATTTCAAATCATGGTACATTAAAAGTTGACGGTGCAAAATTCGACTCAAATATCGCTGCCCTTCAAGGCGGCGCAATAAATTCAGAGGGAAAAACAGACGACTCCGGCACAGGCAAACTTGAAGTTTTAAATTCTTCATTTAGCAACAATATTGCAAAATCAAACCGTGACTCAAAACTATACGATGAAGCAAATCACCAATGGGAAGAAACTCATACGACACAAGGGGCGGGCGGTGCTATCAGCACAAGTTCCGACACTGTTATCAAAGATTCAAGTTTTATAGCTAATGAAGCAGGCACACACGGCGGAGCTATTGATTTTTATGGCTCCAATTCTTTCAATTCAAAATTAAATATTCAAAACTCTGTGTTTGATTCAAACAAATCAGGAGAGCAAGGTGGAGCAGTAAATTTGAGTTTTGAAAAAATTGAAGGAGATAGCACTATTCCTGCTGTGGAAATATCAAATTCAAAATTCACAAACAATTTTGCTTCATTAAAAGGTGGAGCAATTGCTTCAGAAAATGATGTCATCCTTGCTTTGTCCGATTCTACATTTGATTCAAACAAAGCTTATACAGAATACAAAAATGAAGAAACCAACGAAGACAATCCTTCCCTTTCTCCTGAAATAATAAATCAAGTTGAAGCAGGTGCAAAAGGCGATGGCGGGGCAATCTATAATGCAAATATTGCCAACATTAACAATTCAACTTTTAGCAATAACTTGGCTGCTCAAAAGGGCGGAGCGATTTATAACAAAGGAGTCCTTTCTATTTCCGGCGGCAGCAAGTTTAGTAACAACACGGCAAAGTCCGAGTATGACTTAAAAGTTAAACATGATTTTACTGATAAAACAGGTTATGCATACAGGTGCTATTCATAATGAAGGAATTGCAATAATTGACAATGCTGAGTTTTTGGGTAACAAAGCAGGCGCTGCCGGCGGTGCTATTGCCAGCGGGCTGGATAATATAACAGATTCTAATGACAGATATTCATTAGACATAAAAAACTCAACATTTGAAAATAATTCTACTTCTGTTACAAAATTGGTATCTCATATGATGGTAATGGGGGACGCTGTTCAGGATTCTATTGAAATTAAACACGAAGCTATTGAAGTCCATAATGAAAGAATCAACGGTACTGGCGGTGCAATATTTAACGGACTCAACTCTACAACAAATATCGCTGATTCTTCATTTGTTGGAAATTCCGCTTATTATGGCGGGGCTATCTATAACCTGGAAGCGGATGTGAATATAAAAGACACCTTTTTTGTCGGGAACAAAGCCGAATTTGGCGGTGCTATTGCATCAGAGAGTTATGCATTGGATATAAATAAAACACCATCTGTTAATATCACTGCTGAAAACAAAAATATTGAGTTTAAGGATAACACAGCAAATCAAGGAGCCGACATATATCTTCGTGGTTCAGACCTGAATCTAAATACAACAAGCGGTAAAAGCATTACGTTTAATGGCGGTATAACAGGTGAAAGTTTTGCGATAAATTATCAAAATGAACAAGGCGAAACCATAACAAAAGAATATATTCCAAATATCAATATAAATAACGAAACAGTGGGTAATGCTGGAACAGTCGTTTTTAATGCTCCTGTTGCGCCTGTTCCTTCATCAAGAATACAAATAAACGTCAAAAGCGGAAATGTTGTTTTAAATAACGATTCAAACTTGAATGACACAGAAGTGACACTTGCAAGCGGTACTTTTCTGGATCTTTCAAATAACAAGGCAGGTACAATGAGCCTGAATACGTTTAGTGCCGACAATGCAAATATTGCGATAGATATAGATGCAAAAAATAAGAACTTTGATACTATTGTTGCAAAAGGGCCGTCAACAGGTACGTTAAACCTGACAAACGTTAACCTCGTATCTGATTTTGAAGATGGGGTAAACAGCTACAATGCTGCTTTTACAGATAAAGGTATGTCTGCTGACTTGAGCATAAATTCATCTCAGGACTTGAATGTATTAACAAACAAATATCTATACACAATTACGGCCAGCAACAATAATCTGTATGTCACAAGACTTGTTGATGATGAAAACAAGACAGTTGAGATAGACGGATTTTCACTTGCAATAAGCGGTTCTGATACGATAACCCAGAACAATATGGACGTAAATTTAGGGGCAGAAAGAGGTTTTTCTGCAAATGAAGATATTGTAATTTCCGGCTCAGGGCTGGAAGACGGCTGGACAGGAAACCTTGGCGGAACTTCGCTTACTGTCAACGGAAACGGTTATTCAATAGACGGAAATCAAAACAGTGGAATGGTTGTAAACAATGGTCAAACTTTGAAAATAAGCGATGCGAATATCTCTAATTTTAAAACTTTATCGTCCAATGAAGGTGCTCTGACTGTTAAAGATGGAGGAAAGCTTGAAATAAATGCAATCAACAATGATATTTCGATAAATAACATAATATCGGAAGCCGATGAAGCAAATGCAATTTATTTGGATGGAACAAACTCAAAAGCAGATATTACAACGACTGATAAAACTGTCGAAATAGAAAATGATATTCGTTCAGCCAATGTTTCTAACGAAATAACCTTGCGCGGGAACGGAAAAATTGTGTTCAACGGAAATATTGAACCGCTTACCATCAACAATGAAAACAAAGAAACGGTTCACAACAGCTACATTGATGCGGTAATGTACAACCTAAACAGCGGCAGTGTTACCTTCACAAAAGACGAATACCTGTCAAATCCTGACGGAAACAAAAACAGTGTAAACTTTAACGGAGGTTTGTTGAACCTTGCAAACGGAGCAGTTAACGACATTTCTCTTGCTTCAATTGAGCTGAATAAAAATTCTAATATATCTGTAGATGCAGATTTGGGCGCAGAAAAAATGGATAGCATTTCTGCAGACAGCTACAAGTTTACAGACGGAAAATTAAATGTTAGCAATATAAATCTTATCAGCGATGCTGACAAAGATAAAACCGTCATATCTTTTGCACCCGATGAACTTAAAGGTCATGTAACAACCTCTGTAAAAGACGTTGCATATTCTGCAATTTACAAATACGGAGTAGGTTATGACCCGACGACAGGAGAATTTGCTTTTACAAGAGGTTCTTCCTCTGATTATGCAAATGTAAATCCTTCTGTTATGGCAGCTTCTGTTGCTGCTCAAGCAGGCGGGTATCTGACATTGCTCAATTCGTATGATCAGGCTTTTGCCAATATGGATATGACAATGCTTATGTCGAGAGCTGATAGAGAATCGATGAAAAACAGAAATAAATTTGCCTATAATGATTCACGGTTTACATATGCACCGACACAGCTGCCTGAAGAAAATAAAGGTATATGGGCAAGACCGTATTCTTCTTTTGAAAGCGTTGCCCTAAGAGGAGGTCCGAGGGTCTCTAACGTAATGTACGGTTCTTTCATCGGCGGTGATTCTTCAATGAAAGAACTGGGACACGGTTTTGATGGTGTGTTCAGTCTTTATGCCGGTTATAACGGAAGCCATCAGGCATATCAAGGCAACAGCATATACCAAAATGGAGGAACCCTCGGAGCGACAGGTACATTGTATAAAGGCAACTGGTTTGGTGCGTGGACTGCTAACGTAGGAGCAAACGGAGCTGATGCAAACACCTCAAGAGGTTCTGAAAATTTTGGTATGCTCTTAGCCGGTACTGCTTTAAAAACAGGTTACAACTGGGAATTGTTTAACAGTAAAGTGATATTACAGCCGAGTTATTTAATGTCTTATTCATTTGTGAATACATTTGATTATCATAATGCTGCAGGCGTAAATATAACATCCGATCCTCTCAATGCAATTCAGGTTGTGCCGGGAATAAAACTCATCGGTAATTGTTCTAATGGATGGCAGCCATATCTTGGTGTGAATTTTATCTGGAACATTATGGATAAAACAAAATTCCAGGCTAATGATGTAAGTTTGCCGGAATTAGCCGTAAGACCTTATGTTGAATACGGACTCGGTGTACAAAAACGATGGGGTGAAAGATTCACAGGCTATGGACAGGCAATGTTTAGAAGCGGCGGCAGAGAAGGTGTTGCTTTCTCAGTAGGTTTGAGAAGCAGAATTGGCAGATAGAATAAAAGCCCCTTGAAAAATAAGGGGCTTTTTATCATGCGAAATCTTCTACTTTATCAAAACAACTGCTAAAAACTTTTTTTCGCTCGATACAATCTTGAACACCGACTATAAAATCTTTAAAGTCTTTATTCTTAAGCTCTGCAGTAAGTTTATTTATGGTTAACCAATCAAGATCTTCTTTGACCTGTGCAGGGTACAACACAGAGCAGTTGTTTGGATTTTCTTTGTCCAGCTCAATAATACCTATACCATGCAAAGATGACAGACGTCTTAATTCCGCTTTAAATTCAACATCATCAAGTATATTAGAGGCAGCCAAATAACCTTTGTTAGCCCATGAAGAATTTGAAACAGCCTGAAAAAAGCTTCACGGATATTTGAAAAATCCAATTTTCTCTTTAACTCAAATGAATAGAATTTTACACTGGCTTTTGCCGTATTGTTGTATAAATCTACCACGTCTTTGTCATACTCTTCAAAAGCGAAATGTGCACCTACAATATCCGGATGCATCCATTCTCCGGTTTTTGAGCGTGTGGATTTAAGATGGTTTACAGTTTTTGCGTTAACATTCCAAAATGTTTTTACATAGTACACGAGTACCGGGTGTAATTCTTTTTCCAGTAAATGCTCTTTTTCATCAACAGGTTTTTCATCAAGAAGTTTTTCCGTTGCTGCATCATTGGAGTATTTTTTCAAAACAAAATGCTTAGGTCTTGCTCCGACAACATCAAAATATTTCTTTGATTTTTCTGAAGAATACAACTGTGCGCCCAAAGAAGCCCAAGGTGTTTTTCCGCTGCTGTTCAACTCCTTGTCGAAACCTTTCTTTATCCCATAATCCCAAATTTCTTGAACAGTCATTGGTTTTTTGACTTCTGTTAAAACTTTCAGCGCAAAATCAATAAAAATATTCTTCTTCATACATTCTCCTTTGAAACAAATTGTATCATATTTGTTTTGCGGGGGATAGCAGGATAAATAAAAACCATGTTACGGATATTTAATATAATAGAGATTAGTCTTACAAATTATAATATACTTACATAATAGAAAGTATTTTATAATATGCCAACACAACCCAAACGTATTGTTTTATTATCTGAATTTTACAACATCCCATTTAAGAGATTTGAAGAATTGGGTGTGTTAGACCCTGCAATAAACAGAAACACAAACTTATTTATAGACCCTGTTTTACTTTCCACATCTAAATATGAAATTTTTAATACTAATGCAAGAAAAACATATGAAAAATATTTTGAAGCATTATATGAAGAAATAGAGACTTTTATCTCTTTGTCACCACAATTAAAAAAAACAGCTCGTAAAACACTAATCCAAAAATTGTGCGCAAAGGAGCATAAAGGTTTGTGCTTAGGATATTCTTTAACTGCAAGTCGAGGAAATGGCATAGGTCCAGATATAGCTACAAAAATTTTAGATAGATCTATTGATATCTTTACAGCAGCAAAAACCAATCCAGCCGTTTTTTCTTTAATTCATCTTCTTACGGATAAAGTTGGACCTGATTATATTAGCGACATGACAGCAAGAATAATTTTTAAAGAATTATTAATCTTCACACAAGATATAGCAAAAATTTTAAAGATTCCTGTTCAAAAGTTTCGTGAAAATGGTATTATTTATCAATTACCCAAACATCCTTTTAACAAGGGATATATTTTATTAGTACCTGAAGACATATTAAATGATCTACCAATAGAGGTGGATTTAGATGATGCATTTAACGGTTACACTCCTGCTAAAGATATTCGTTACAATGTTAATCAAGATATAAGCGAAATTTTTAAAGCTTACAAAAATAATAAAAAAGAAAAGAAAGATACAATTGCTGATTATTTTATAGACAAAGGTGACCTGATTAAAGATTTTGTTGATTATATGAAAAACAAAACTTCAAAATCTTATAATTTTAGTGAAGATGTTCTTGGAATTAATTTACCTAAACGCATCTTGCCATATTTAGATATGCAAAAGTATCAGATAGATAAAAATCAACAATTTAAGAATATTATAGAAAAATTAATGCTCGATTTCAAAAGATTTATAGATGGAAATAATGATATAAAAAGAAATTTGTTATGGCATAATGGCAAACCTAATAGAGAAGTATGTTGGCAAGGTGTATTTCATTCTTTCTTTGATAGAATTTTAGCATACAATAATATTGATTTATCACCAGAAGCACAAACGGGTATAGGACCGGTAGACTTTAAGTTTTCAGTTGGACACAATCAAAAAATATTAGTAGAGTTAAAATTGTCATCTAATCCTAATTACATTTCTGGATTAAAAAAGCAATTAGAATTGTACAAAAGAAACACAGAAAATGTCATTGATTCTTATTACATATTTATTGATGTTGAAAAAGAAGAACAAAAAGCTTTAGAAAAGATTGCCAAGCTTGAAGCAACAAAAAAAGAACTTAATATTGATACCAAAATATTAATCATAAGAGGTGTTGTTACATCTTCGGCTAGTGTATTTAAATAGATGTGTCCAATTGATACAAATATCCTGAATTCACTTTAAAACTGAAGCTTTTAGAGTGATAGATACACTATGAGAAAAATCAGATGTGTTATTTACACAAGAAAATCAACAGAAGAAGGTCTGGAGCAGGACTTTAATTCACTGGATGCTCAGCGTGAAGCCTGTGAAGCTTACATCAAATCTCAAAAGAATGAAGGCTGGGTTCTGCTTGATGAGCAATACAATGATGGCGGCTATTCCGGAGGCACAATGGAACGTCCTGCCTTTAAAAAATTACTCAAGGACATTGAAAATGATGAGATTGATATTGTGGTTGTTTATAAAGTTGACAGGTTAACTCGTTCGTTGATGGACTTTTCAAAAATTATAGATGTTTTTGATACACATCACACCTCTTTTGTCTCCATAACTCAACAATTTAACACAACTACTTCAATGGGGAGGCTGACATTAAACATTTTGCTCTCTTTTGCACAATTTGAAAGAGAAGTAACAGGAGAAAGAATTCGTGATAAATTTGCTGCATCAAAGAAAAAAGGCTTGTGGATGGGTGGTGTTGTGCCGTTAGGATATGATAAAGATAATAGAACTTTAAAAATTAATGAACAAGATAGCTTAAAAATAAAGCTCATTTTTGAAAAATATTTAGAATTAAAAAGTGTTTCAAGGTTAATGCAATATTTAAAAGACAAACAAATAAAAACTAAATCTGATAAAAACTTTTCTAAAGGAAATCTTTATTACATCCTGAAAAATAAAATTTATACAGGCAAAATTGTTCACAAACAAAATGAATATGATGGAGAACATCCTGCTATCATTCCGACAACTCTTTTTGAAAAAACTCAAACTCTTTTAGCTTCTAATGCAATTGAAAAAACTTGCAAAAATACAAATTATTCCTTTTTAAAGGGAGTGTTATATGACGACAAAGATAATATAATGTCGCCAAGCCACAGTAATACAAGAAAGAAAAGATATAGATATTATGTAAGCCAATCAGTACTTGGATTTAATAAAGATAAGTCCGGCTCTGTAACCAAAATTCCTGCATTAGAGATAGAAAAACTTGTTAAAGAAGAGGTTATGTCGTTTTTGAAAAATACAACTCTGATACAGCCCTATTTTGCAACTCTTGATATAAAACAAGAAATTGGAATCATAAAATATCTGGAAAAAGAAGAAACAATAGAGCCTGCTTTTATAAGAAGATTGATTTTTAAGGTTATTGTACAAACCGACAGAATACAAATAATATTAAAGAAAAATGAAATTGTACCAGTACTTTTGATGATAGTTTTTAACATAAAATCGGACTCGTCCGATGAAGAACATACAGAATTTATTTCATTTGATAAGAAAATAAAAATAACTAAGTCATCAATAAGAGGCAAAGTTATAATCGTTCCGGCAGATTCTCAAAAAATACAATATAATGTAACGCTGATAAAGGCACTGACAAGATGTTATTTCTGGCATAGTTTAATACAAACAGGTAAGTGCAAGACAATTGCTGATATACAACGGTTCGAGAACTTGAAAGATAAGAAATATATCCGGCAAATCATGTCACTTAGATTTTTACCTGCGCAATTGCAGGAGGATATTTTGAGCGGGACTCAGGATGTAGACTTAAGTTTGAAAAAACTTTTAAAAATGTATTAACCTAAAAAATGATTTTATTGGTTCTATATAAGGAAGTGCAGCAAAAATCAATGTCGCAAGAGTAATCAATGTTGTTATTACAAATTGAATATTATTCCTTCTTTGTGATTCTCTGTTTTCTTCTAAAAGCAGTCTTAGTGTTCCAAGAAACAAACTTCGATAGTGAATGCTAATTTACTAAAGGCTATTGAAACAATATTTAATGGTTTACAACCAAGAGATCTAACTGTTACAAAATTATTTAGCATTAAAACCCTAGACTGGAATGAACAAAAACAGATGGTTAAAATTGCTTAATTGCTTTTATCTATCATATAATTATGTGGGGAATAAAAAAATAAATGACAGAACTTAGTGATTTTGATAAACAAATTATCGAAGCAATGGAACAAGAATATAGAAACCCAAAATCTTTTCCTGAATGTGAAAAACTACTATTGTTTTTACATTCTTTATTTATAATTACCGGACAACTTGATGAAATGTTTTGTAATGCTTTTGTTGAAGAAGCTATTCAACTATTGAAAAATGCTATTTTTTTGTACAGAGACGGACTTTTTGATTGTGCTTTTTACTCTGTAAGGGAAGCAAGTGAAGTCATAAATAGTATGTTATATCTCACACAAGATGTTTCTATGAAAAAAGAATGGGAGTCAAAAAGATATTTTCCTGTAGATAAAAAATTGAGAGCTAAATTAGAAAAATTATCAGTTGATTATAAAGAAATAAAAAATTCAATTCCTGAATATTTTGATAAACATGACGAACTTATTAAAATAGCTAATAAAATTATTCATAAACAAGGATTTGACACTTTTTATCGTGCAAGGCAACCATATGCTAATAGTTACGGTTTTAATAAAGAGAAAGAGCTTGATTTATTTATTGAATTAGAAAAATATACTATAGGTTTATTACTAATAATTTTTATTATTATTGACCCTTTAAGTCTAATTTTAACAGACCCTAATGTTACATATAAAATTAATTTTAATCCAATGACAGCACCTATTAATATATGCTATTTTGAAGATTATTTAAATTTAGACACAATAATACCTAAAATCAAAGAAACATCCTTTTATCAAAATATTATTTCCGCTTTTGATAATTACGAAGAAATGTCACCAGCTATATTTAACATTGTTAGGAGTGAATATTTCGATATAGATGCACTAGATGAAATAGAAAAACAACTTCATTTAATTAGTCCTCTTGAAAGAATAATGTTTTATATTTTAAAGAATGGTATTAAAGTTTCAAACTTTTATTCCTGTAGTGGATTAACTTGGTATCTTACATCTATAGAATGTAATAGAAAGATTCGTTCTTTTAGTAGCGAGGAATTTAAAGTATATGCCAAAGCAAAAAATAGATTTAATCAGAAACGAGATAATGTGTATATTTCAGTTTTGAAAATGTATGATGAAGAGTTTTTATATTTGGAATGCAATGAAATTTTAAATGCTGACGAAATAAATGTATTATTAAAAATTGAACAAGATTGTTTAGCCACCTACGAAAAATTTCTTGAATTTTGTATAATTTAAGTTATTTTTGTAATATTATACAAAAAAGGTGAAAGATGTCAAAAAATCAATTATTTACAATATATGATATTGAAGATGCCTACAGAAAATTAAAAACACATTTTTATTATGACAATACAAATTATCATATGCGTAGAAAAATTGCTGAATTTGAAACAAGTCCAGAATTCTCTATAAAACTTAAAAATCTAAAAGATGATTTAAACTTATATGCAGAAAATAAAAAGTTTAATATAAAAAAATATGGAAAAATTAGCTACTATACTCAACCAAAAAGTTTTGAAAACAATATAGTAGAAGAAAAAGATACTTTAATTGTCACAAATAGATATGTTTCAGATATGTATATCATGAAAAACTTTAATTTTTTCATAGATATACCAATCGAATTACATATAATAAATGTATTATGGATAATGAAACTGGGATATTTGCTGGATTCCCAATATTGCCATTACTCAAACAAAAGCAAGAGTTATTGTTATGCGAATAAATTACAATTTGACGACGATACAGAAAAATTGTTACCAGGAAACAAATTGTTTAAAACTTATGCATATCAGTATCAAAAATGGAGAGATGAGTGTATTGAGGTTGCAGAAGATTTACTTAACAATCACAAAACAGATGTTATTATTGTTTCCCTTGATATAAAAAGATATTATCCATCTGCTTTTTTAGAATATTCTTTAATAAATGATGATCTAAAAATCAGATGTGAAAATAAAAATATCCAAGAGGATTATGAGAAATATTCATTCTTAACTACAGTTCTTGGCCAAATTAGAGATTGTTATTTTAGCTCAATAGAAAAACTAATAAACGAAGATAATCAAAATAAAAAAGATGCAGAAAAAATTACATCTAACAAGCCTATTCCTATTGGAATGTTGTCTTCTAATATTATTGCAAACTGGTATTTAAGAGTATTTGATGAAAAAGTTAATAAATTTGTAAACCCAGCATTTTATGGAAGATATGTAGACGATATTTTAATTGTATTGAAAAACAATGGTGATTGTGCAGAATTATCAAAAGAAGATGGAATTTGCGATAAAACTTGTTGCACAGATCGAAGAAAGTTATCTATCCATAAAATTTTAAAACAATATTTTTGTGGTTGTAATAAAAAAGAATGTCAAACCGCTGTTTTATTAGAAGAAGAAGTTATATCTTGTTGTAATAATGACAAAAATTGTAAGAAAAATAAGAAAAAAGAGTATAACTATTCTATAAAAATTAATGATCAAAAGCTTACCATACAAGGGAATAAAGTAAAATTATTTGTATTTGATGCTGATTCTACAAAAGCTATGTTACAAAAGTTTAAAGACACTATAAGAAAACATAGTAGTGAATTTAGATTTTTGCCTGAAGAAGATAGGGTGCAAGAAGACTTTGTACAAGAAACTTATTCTATTGATTATAATGATACAATTAATAAACTTAGAAGTATTGATAAATATCAGCTAGATAGATTTAAAATTTCATCTTATCTCGCCAAACAATTAATGCTGGCAAAATATGCAAAAAACAATAGTAATTTTAGCAAAATTAAGGATGAGGTACTCTTTGCCTTTAGTGGAAGAATGGGTCTAGAGCTTTTTGTATTTTGGGATAAGGTTTTAACATATTTTATTCTTAACAATAATACAGATGCTTTTTGTGAATTTTCATCAAAAATGATAGATAATATAGAAAGAATTAACTATAAAAATACTTTTATTTTAAATAAAATTAAAAAAGATTTATATAATCACTTAAAAGAAGCAATATATCTTGCACTAGCATTAAATCCTAATTTCATATACAAGAAAGATGATTGTGAGAAAAAGAAAGAAGCTTTTATAAAACTGACTAATAAGGACAACTTTAAGAATTTTCTTGATAAAAAAATATACAATAAAAAAATGAATCAATTGTTAGAATCTGCAATGATTAAACATAAATATTGCTATATGCCAATTTTAAATTATGTTAATCAACAAGATTCTAATAATTATATAGATTTTACTAATGAAAACATTATTAATGAATTTTCTCAAAAAGAATCTCTTTTAAATGGTAATGATAATAAAATCAAATTTAATCCAAAACATTTTTCTTTTGAAGAAATAATGCTTTATGAAAATTATAAAACACTATCTCAAATAAATGATTATAAAAATAATATTAATCAAAATTTATTAGAAAGTGTATTTAAACAATCAATTGAAGATTATATTATTTTAAATCATACTCAATATATTTCTTATGATAATTATAAACAAGAAAAGCAAGAAAATTTAAGAAGCTATCTTGCTAAATTATACAAAAATAATAATAAAGATTCTAAAGAAAAGAAATGTATTGAACTATTATCTAATAATCACAGTAGTAAAATAAAATTATCTGAATTTATAATAGGATTATACAACACCAAAATAACAGATAAATCTATTACGCAAAACATAGTTAACCCTACCACTCCAACTTTTGATCAATTACAAGAATATATAAAGTTTTTGAATCTTGCAATAGAAAACAATAAAGTAAAATGCAACATGATTGTTTTTCCTGAAGCATGTATTCCGCATCAGGCTTTAGGTTTATTAGCGGATTTTTCAAAGAAGCATAATGTTGCCATAATTTGTGGATTAAAACATATAACTATTAAGAATGTTGTTTTAAATTTAATTGCAACAATATTACCATTTGATATTGGAAATTATACAAATAGTTATATCAACTTAAGACTTAAAGAATGGTATTCTCCCGCTGAAATTAAAGAAATTAAAAAATATGGAAAAGAAATCCCATATAACCATAGAGAAAAAGAAGAAACCCATTGTAACAATTTATTTTCTTGGAACGGCTTATATTTTGCTACTTATGATTGTTTTGAGCTAGCTGATACAAACTATAGGTGTGAATTTAAATCATATGTTGATATGATAATTGCTTGTGAATGGAATAAAGATATTGATTATTTCAATAATATTGTAAAATCTGCAGCTAGAGATGTTCATTGTTTTGTTACTCAAGTAAATACTTCGCAATTTGGGGATAGCAAAGTCATAGCACCTAAAAAAACAAGTGAAATGACTCTTCTAAATATCAAAGGAGGAGTAGATAATATTTTGGTAGGTAAACTAAACATAGAAGAGCTTAGAAGTTTTCAAAGAAAAGAAACTGAATATTTGGAAGAGAATGATAAAAATTTTAAACCTCTTCCACCTGCCTTCAAGAAAAACACCCACAGGCTTTCACATACATCTTAAATAAACTTCACTAGGGGCTAGGAAATATAAAAACTGAGAATTTTGCATATTTTTTCTTTGAAAATAGCAAGTAAATATAGTTGAGAATTTCTCAGTTACAGAAATAGAGTACAAAAGCCCGACTCGCCCGCTGTAACCGTTCAGATAGTTTGAGCACAAGTTGCAGATAGTTTGAGCAAATTTTTACTTTCAGTGAATAATTTAACAGATTTTATTGTGAATAATTTCACACATATCTTTAATCAATATCATAATTGTAATAAATCCAATTGCCAATTTTATATTGCACAACATAACCATCACGCCCTATTGCTTTGCAATGTTCTAATTTTTCGCTTGAACAGTATCTGTAAGCAGGGATATCACTAAATTCATACTTAGCAACATTTAATACAAAATCTTGATTGTTATTGTACACAATATAGCTATAACGAGGGAATTCATCTGAATTGATTTTAATATTTAAAATATCGTTAGGATACTTTCCGTGTTTTTCTTTGTAATCATAAATGTGTTTTATTGCAGGCTCAAATTTATTGAGTTGATGCAGTAATATCGGATTCCAAAAAGATGTTTGATTTTGAGGAATTATTTTCCATACTATTTCATTTGTTAATGGAATTGTAGCGATCAATCCCCAACCAAAAACTTCCATAAGAATAGCAAGAATAATAAATTCTTTTTTTAATTTACAAAATCTTTTGGGTATGACTATTGAAACAATCAATATCGTTGGTAATATCAGAAATAACCAGACAGCTCCAAGCAGCATAGTATCAAATGGTCTGTCACAAGTCATAAAATGTTCAATATACATGTAGAATAGATTTGTAAAAGGTATAGAAAATGCAGTAATAGCTAATTTTATAAATTTGGCAATGTTTGAATTTGACTTTTTTCTATATAGCAAACAATATAGCACTGCAATAGTTGGTGTAAACACTAAAAAAGGTAATGGGGCAAGTATTATCCAATAAGGTACTATTTCCTTTAAAACACTAGCATCCCAGAACAATACAATCAATAAAAAAGAAGAAATAATATAAAACAGCCCTATTAAAATAATAACTGATTGTACCTTTTCATTTTTTAATAAATTTTTAAGTTTTAACATATTTGCTAACTCCTTTATAATAATTAGCTTTAATCTTTATCAGAAAGGTTTACTAATATGCGTATTTCAATATTATCTTTTTTATATTCATTAGGAATTTTAGGAAAAGGTTCTAAGCTACGAATTATTTTTACGGCATTATCATCTATTTTGTCCTTCCAAGGTGAATCATTAAGTGTTATTAATAATATTTTTCCTTCACGATTAATCTTAATGCTAAAAGAGCGATTTATATTACCAAATGTATTATCATCGAATATTACATCGACCTTATCTAAATAAGCGTTTAATAAATCATCTTGTGTCACAGGATTTTCTTTTATATATGCAGGAGCTAAACGAAAATTTTCACAAAGACTTTGCAGGCTGGAATCTTCAAATAATTTTTCCTGTTTTCCTCTACCCGGCAGCCTTTTAATTAATTGCATACCATCAATAGAGCTTCTTATTTTTATATCGCCCTCTGCCAAAAAATATATAGGAGCTTCTTTATTTAAGATTTGTGAAAACATTGAAAAACAAATTACTTCTTGTATTAGATTGATTTTGTTTTCGTAAGTTAGCTCGTCCCATTTTTTAGGATGTATATAATAAACAAAATTCCCGATTTTAGTTTCGTAGTAATTCTCAAAAAAATTATCTATTTGTGGATATAAGGCAGAAATTTTTTCTTTATTATTACGATATTCTTTAGATATTGAATAAATTTGTTTAATTAAATAATCTGCGGATTCTGTACCATTGCTATCAGCTTGGTTATATAAGGCAATTGCTTTAAAAAAATCACGAATTGCTTGATTTTTATTTTTGATTTTAAGATAACAAAAACCACGTTTTTCATAGTATATTGCCTCATTAGGGTTAGTTTTTATTGCATCATTTAAGAGAAAAATTGTTTCTCTATACTTATCTTTAGAAAACAATATGTCTATTTCGTTTGATAGGATATTATGATTTATTTCTTTTTTTGACTGTATAGAGTTTCCAAATGTTGATTTTAGTTTATCAGTATTGGTTTGAAAACCTTTTGACATATTGCTATTAGAAATAAAAATGTAAAATATTAGAATTAAAATTCTTAATGACTTTTTTTTCATCTGAATCCCTTTTTTAATGGATAAATCTTAACATATTTTTATTAAGGTGTCCAAATATTCTTATTTGTTGTCTTATATTTTGGAATTGTACAAAAATAAATATTATTCTTTTGATATGGAGAATACTGCAACAAATAAACTGGTTGGAACAAAAATTAAAGAATTAAGAGTACTTGACGGATTAACTCAAAAACAACTTGCAGATGAGTTATCTATTAGTGATAAACATTTGTCAAAGATAGAAAATGGTCATAAATCTGCATCAACAGCATTGATAGATAAACTTTGTACTATTTTTAAGAAAACGCCTGCTTATTTTTTTGCAGGTAAAGATATTGCAGATGAAATAGACGCAAATAGAGCAATTAATGCAATTGTTGAAGATTTAAAAGTTGCATCAATAAGTGATTTAAAAATAATTTCCAAAGTTGTCAAAGACATCATTTATAAATAATAAAAATTTAAGATATAGAGTAAAGCTGGGTAGAATTATATGTTATCAATAAATCAAAAAGTAGGGAAAATTGTCAGAATTTTACGTGAAGAAAATGATATGACACAGGCTGAGTTGGCAAAACATTTAAAGATTCAGGCACGTGCTGTTTGTCAGTTAGAAAAAGGAAATATTTGTCCACCTATAAAAAGTCTTGCAATCATTGCTAAACTTTTTGGAAAGCCATTAAAATATTTTTTTGATTTTAATTATGTCAGGATGTCTCAAACGGACAAAAACAGAATTGATGCTATCAATGAAGATCTTTTGACTGCAAGCAATGAACAGCTTATGTTAATACAAAAAATTGTAAAAACTATTGTTTATAAATAAGCTATATTTTAAAGGCATTAAATGTTGCAGGTGGTGTATAGGAATAAACAGGTTTTCTATCAATTTTATTTTTGTATTTATCTTGAAACTTATTAGCTACAATATTTCTACAAACGGGAGTAATTATATTTGAAGCAAGAACAGATGCTCCGATAGCTGCAATGACTCCGACTCCGTTTTTAAACCCATGGAATTCTTTTTGACCTTGTTTTAAAAGGTTTAAAAGTTCTTTGTTTACTGTTTTGTTATTTTTATTTGCAATTGATGCAAGACTTGATTGTTTTGCTGCTTTTTCCAGTTCACCTATTGTTTTTTCATAAAACAAGGTTCTGTATTGTTTTGATTTTTTTAATATATTTTTTTTCTCAATTGCACTTAAAGTGTTATCATTTTTGACAGATTCTGTATATTTCTCAATGATTCCTTCAACCCAGTTTGATCGTGTTTGGTTATCATTTCTAAATTTTGAAAGGATTTGTTCAGTAGTTTCAAGTGAAATCTTTCCGCTTTCAACAAGATTATCTGCATAATCTTTGATTAGCTTACTTATAGTAAAGAATAATCCTACATTTATTGCACCGTCGGCAATTTCTTGAGGAATAAGAAACTTTTTCTCTTTCTTTTCAATATTTTTATTTGTAGCAATCATTGTTACCTGTGCTAGTGCAGAGAATAACCATCCGATTGTTCCCATATGTACAAGAGCCTTGCCGACATCGTGAGAATATGATTTATAAATTTGAGCCAATGCTTTTTGATAAAGAGACGGAGTTGTCATTATTTTGTACCTCCTGCCTCTTTTTTATCTATACTTTTTTGTACTTTTGACGTTAATCTATCTGTAATAAATTTAGTCAAAGGTACATCAATCAAAAAATTAGTAAAAATCATTGCAACTGTTGCAACCACAGTTCCTAGTGCATTTGTATAGTTTTTATATTCTTTTGCAAAATCAGCCTGAGATATATTCGGTCTTATTTTTGCAAATAACGGAACAAAAATGTCTTTATTTGTTTTCTTGCATATTTTTGTAATGCCATCGACTGTTTTTAGTTCTGCGCCCGAAAACCGTTTTATTGCCGCTATGCTGCCTGCTCTAACTGCAACACCAACAATAGTTCCTGCTATAATTTTTCCTATTGTACGTGCAACTGATACGGCTCGAGTTTCTTTATCCGCTTTTTTATTATTTAAATCTATAAAAGGTTGTGTAGCAAGTGCCGTAGCACCAAGAATTAAACGCTGCTCTGGTGAGTTAATAACTTCGCCAATACGTGTTACGTATTTAATTGTCCTGTTACTATCTAAAGTGACCTTCATTTACACATTTTCCTATTGTTACAACTTATTAAAAACATTTAGATAGTCATAATTGACTTTCTAAACGCAAGTTGGGAAAATATGTAATATTTATTTACGTTATAACCAGTTTGGAAGTAATATATCAACTTTATCATAAGGAACAGGAGACAATGGTGCTACCGGCGGCTTTTCCCACTCTGTCAGTCCATAATCTAAGGCATTTTTTATAATTGCCTCAATATCATCAATAAAGTTTAATTTAATATTTGCAGAAATATCGTCTTTTAAATAATTTGTAGATTCGTGCTCAACTTTTTTTTCTAATTTTTTAATTATTTCGGGATCTCTGTTTTTTATTTTTTCAATTGTTTCGGGCTGTAATGTTACATAGTCTTCATTAGGTGGAATTTGATTTTTTCTTAAAATATCTTGCCGAGCTTTTTCTGTATCTTTGTATCCGATAAACGCTTTGATTTCATTCCAATAGTGGGCTTTATTGGAATTCCCTCTGAAGCCCGAAGGTTGTAAAAATATCTGCAAGTTGTCATTTTTTGCTGGGAAACGTCTTTGCAGTTCTTTTTTTATTTTTTCTGTTTCAGATTCAAGTATAATTTTATCTTCATACGGTTGATTATCTCTTGCCGAACTCGGCAAAATAACGACATCAGCTTTAAAATTGACAGCATTTTTTACAAATTTGTTAGATGCAATAGGTAAAATTTTCATATTAATAACCTCAAGTTACTATAAGTATAGCAAAATTATTAGTAAGTGAAGTAATAATATAAGTAATTGTTACATGCACATAAAATGAAGTAACATATTTTTTTATCCACATGCAAAAAATTGTACCCATTAGGGTAAAAAAAATTTGCTATAATAAATAAAATATAAATTTGCCATATTAAATTTTATCAAAATTGCCCGATTTATATACTTCTACAATTAAGATATTAGTTTACTAGACAGAGGAATTTACAATGAAAAAGAAAAACCCCGAGAATTTGCACATTGCAAAATTACTAAAATGTGTACAAACAAACCCCAGATTATTTCAGGAAAAGGATGCTACTTTTATTGTTGGGCTAACTGCAACTGAGATTTCAAATGCCAAAAGGTTTATCTATGAAAACGCCTTTGTAACAAAGATTAAACAAGATTTAAAACTAACTGCTGAAGGTTTGGAATTTATCAAAAATAATCCTGCTGTGTCGTGGGCAGACGGTGAAAATCCAAAACGTCCTAATACTAACTTAGAATATTTGAAATTAGCAAAACAATCTCCCTCTCTTTCAAAAGCAATAAGGCAACTGGCAGAACATCTTCTTGAAGGTATAGAAATAAAACAGTATTCTATGGAACACAACATATATAGGGAAATATTTAATAAACATTCTATATTTAGTCAAGTTAGAATCGATGCGAAAAAATATCTTGCGCAAAATACAAGAATTAAACTTGTAGATTTTTATCACAAATTTATGAACAAGCCATATGGGCTCACGAAGTCTTTAACATCAATTTTACTGTTATATGCTCTGGTGCAGATAAAATATGAATTAGCTATTTATGAGTTGTTTGAGTTTCAACTGAAATTAGATTCAAATATGTTTTTTAGAATGTTACATCGTCCTGAACGTTTTGAGGTACAAAGAACTGTTATTGATAATTTACCAGTTCTAGAGGATATCTCTGCATTTCTATTACCTTGCAGAAGTAATAATCTGTTGACTATTACAAAAGGATTGATTTCTATAATAAAATCTCTAGATAAATATACATTAAACACTTCCCGGATAAGTACAAACAGTATTCGTTTCAGAAATGCTGTTATACATGCAAAAGACCCTGTATCATTATTTTACAGAGATATACCTAATATACTTGATGATAAACTTCTCTGCTACTGTGGCTCTGAATTTATTAGTAAATTTGAGTTTTGTATAAAAGAATTGCAAGATAACTACTCTTCTTTAAAAAAAGAGCTGCTTTTATTCTTATTTGAAGTATTTAATGATTCGCAAAGGCATAGCTTGAAAAAAAGATTTGAGCTTGTTGAAGATTATCTGAATGATAAAAAACTAAAAGTATTGTACAGAAATATAAAAGAAGATACAGTCGGTGATGATTTATGGATTGAACGCATTGCCACTTTTATAAACGGTTCAAGAGTACCAAAAGATTGGACAGATGAAGATGTCGCAGATTTTAAAATTAAACTAAAAGAATTAGCGAATAGTTTTTTGATAATAGAATCAACAGCCGGTATTGCTGAAATAAAATTTGATAAAACTATGCAGGACATTCTTTCAAAACTGCTAAAGCTTTCAAAAAATAAACAATTGCTTATTGCAAAAAAAATAGTAAACGGTTAAAAGATATATACTTGGTGAGGAATTATTATGAAAAAAAAGATTTATAATATATTGAGTTTAAGTGGTGGGAAAGATTCATCCGCACTGGCATTTTTTATTAAAAATAATATGCCAGAACTACATAAGAATATAGAGTATGTTTTTGCTGATACAGAACATGAAATCCCGGAAACATACGACTATTTAAATAAAATCGAAGTTTTTACAGGAAAAACAATTACAAGGTTAAAACCATATAAAAGCTTTGATGATTTGTTGATTGCAACGAACTTCCTGCCTTCTCATTCGCATAGATGGTGTACTATTCTATTAAAAACACAAACATTTAGGCATTACATTCAAACTAAATTCAAACAAGATGGTGAAGAAGGTATTGTTAACCTGTATATTGGCATAAGGGCAGATGAAAGAGACAGAGCAAAAGCATCGGGCCAAGATAATTTGATAAACGAGAAATTTCCGTTTATTGAATACAATATCAATAAGCAGGATGTTGAAGACTTGCTTATAAACGAAGGTATAGGCTATCCCGATTATTACAAATGGAGAAAACGTTCAGGCTGTTATTTTTGTTTTTATCAAAGCTGTATGGATTGGATAAATCTTTATGAAAATCATCCAGACCTTTACAAAAAGGCAATGGAATATGAATATACTGATTGTGACAAGATAAAGTCGGGACGTATGGGATTTAATATGAAATATTCTTTAAAAGATATGATTAAACCTGAAAACATAAAGAAAATAAAAGAAGACTATAAAAAACTGCAAGATAAAAGAAAAGAACAACATAAAGCCCAAATAACCAATAACCTTTTCCGTGATTTTATTGATGAAGATGATTTTGGCTCACAAAATTTATGTAAGTTTTGTCACCTTTGATTCAGTTTCATTAAATACGAACGACAGCTAAAATCACCGAGGTCAGCATATCCATTATAATTGTTATCGATTCCATCCATACATGAACCTATGGAATCGGGGCTTTCTGGTGACGGGTCAAAGTGTAAAAACCTATTAGGAATTATATTCCACAGCTTTAAAAAGTGTTGTTTTGTTGCTGCGGCGACTTTTGCATTATTGATAATCAGTAGGTTTTCATCATTATGTAATTCTGCTTTACCTGTCCAGTTCATGCTGCCAATTACATAATATTTATCATCAATAGTTGCTGCTTTAGAATGCATCTTTCCTCCCCAGTTTTCAGTTTTCACTGGAATCCCGGCGGCTCTTAGTTTATGATGCCCGGAATATCTGTTTGCTGCGCTTGTTGCGTCAACAATTACTTTAACATCAACCCCTCGTTTTTTTGCCTCAATTAGATCATTAACAAGAAATTTGTTTGTAAGATAAAACATTTCAACATAGATATGATGCTTTGCACTTGATAAAACCTTATGTAAATCACCTCTAAAAACTTGGTGTTTAGGAGCAAAATATACAGATAGCAAAGTATTATTGTCAATTTTTATATTGGTGTTGTTTTGTATAGGAGCTTTAATTGTATGAAATTTCAGATTGTACATCTGCGAGAATTCTTCTGTGTACAGGTCTGCGACCTTTGGAGAGTCAATTAGCAAAGATACATTTGTGTTATATCCGCCAATGCAGGTATTACTTATGTTTGCGGAACCTGTAAAAACTTTTTTACCATCAAAAACAAAGAATTTGTCATGCATAATTGCCGCCGTAATATCAAACTTGTATCCAAAATCATCACGAACATTTTTGTCGGCTATTTGATAATCATTTTTAATAAATTTTAGCTGACGAATCATATTTTCTGTATTGTCATAAATGTTGATGTTCTTTTCAGTCATATCAACTGCACCTTTGACATCAATACCACGCCTTTGTGCTCTAATTAAAGCCTGTAATATTTCATTTTGACCGCCAAGTCCATAAATTGAAAAGTATATGGATTTTTGAGCACTGTTGATTTCAGAAAGTAATGCTTGGCAGGCTGATGTTCTGCATCTTCCTGACGGTTTTTTATATTTATACCCATCGATAAAGAATATTTTTAGGTTTTGAGTTGAAATATCCGGCAAAGGCTTTTCAATAACATCTAATTCGGGCTTTTGATTTTTGTAGCAGCATCTCGGTTTTGGATATTCTGGAATGTTTGGTTCTTCAATAATTTCTGCATACTTTATTTTTGAAATCTCAGGACACCATAGCTTATGAAACTCACCATTTTTTTTGTTTAAAATTACAAGGTTTAAATTAGATATTTTAAGAGCGTTTTCTTTTATCTTTGTTGTATTTTCATATTTTTTGTATTTATATGAATTATCAGCTTTTTTGTATACAATTGCTAATCCGGCTTTTAAAAGCTCTTCTTCATAGTTTTTGCAGCTGTCATATAATATTGTAACAAGATTTCTGTTATATCTGTCAGTTGGACAATTCGAGTCGATAATAACTGTTACTGTTTTATTCAAAAGATGTTGTTCTGCAAATTTTTTGCCCATATATCCTAAAGCTAAAGACTGATGTTTTGTAAGGCCTAATGATTTACTTTTAAAATCAAGCGGCTTGTTAACAGATACTTCAAAACCATCAACATGCTTAACTCTGACTTTTTCATTTTTTTGAGCGTATCCATCTTTGTTGAAATCAATATAAAAAGTGTCTGCATCAACGACTTTTAGGATTTTGTATTGTAAATTGTTTGCTGAAGAAAAACAATTTAAATTGAGTAATATAATTACAATTATAAAAACAATAGCTTTCTTAAAAATAGTTTTACTTCCTTATTTATTTGTGTTTGCAAGGTAAATAATTGCCTTATAAACACAATAACTCTATTCAATATTATTGTAAAATTAGTTCTTTGTAAAGATAATTTAACAATATTAGAAAAATATAGCAAAAATAATTTTTAGTGGATTTAATGTATAAAAAGGAGAGCAATGAAATGTATATTAAGCCAATCGCTACTAATGTTACACAGAAACTGAATAAATATTCTTACAACAAAAATTTTACTAATAATCAATTCAACAACGTATATTTTTCAGATCCTATAAAAGATACAGTTTCATTTAGAGGCGTTCAGGATCAGAACGCAGATAATAATATATTTAACAAATCAGAAAATAAAGATGCCAAACAGGTTGTAGAGAATCTATTTTCTAGAGAAGATTATAAAAATTTAACACAAGATGAAGTCAAATTTTTAATCTCATATATACAGAAGGAAGATCAGATTAGGGCGAAATATCAAGAAAAAATTGAAGCAATAAAAGATGGATTTTGGGATAAATGGTTTGATATTTCAGAAAAAAAGAGAGCCGCTTTAAGAAATGATATGAATAAAGAGATAGATGGTGCAAGAACAATGCAAGCACTATTTACAGAAAGAGAACAAGAAACATTGGCATTTAGAGATGAATTTATAAAATTAGCCCAAAGTTTGAATTATAGTAAGGAAGTAATCTCTGCTTTAAATGCTGATGTAGAAGCAACTAAAAGACGAATAAATATAAATTCACGCAGAGAAAGTTTTGATAAAGATTTTGGATTAAAGAAAATTGCTGGTTATGAAAAAGAAAAAGCCGTTTTGCAGTCAAATTTCATTGATTATGTTGATGATGAAAAAGCAGGAAAAATTCCTGACAGACAAATACCTAATGCAATTTTATTTTATGGACCGACAGGATGTGGTAAAACTACGTTTGCAAAAGCACTGGCAGAAGAAGCGGATTGTAGTTTTATAGAGATGAAAATAAGGGGGCGCAAGCAATCTGATAAAGAAGATGCTTTTATAAACGATATTGAGGAAAAACTTGCTTTAGCTCAAGAAAAATTTTTAAAAACAAACAAACGAACAATTCTATTAATTGATGAATTTGACAGATTTTTTGAACGGGGTAAAGTATCACAGGAATTTATAAGTGAATTAAAACAAATAATGGATCATTGTTCTAAAGAAAATCATGTAACATTATTTCTTAATACGAATGATCCTTTAGATATTCCCGAACCATTGAGAAATGCGCACAGAACAGGTATAATTGTTACATTAGATCCACCAGATAAAGATAATATGAAAGCGGTTTTGAAATATTATCTTAGAGATGCTAATCAAAATGATATAGATTATGATAGGATTATATCAAAGTTAACAGAAACTTATCCTGATGAAGTATATAGTAATTCTCATTTAAAGAAAATGATGGATATGGCTTGTACATCTGCTGAGCAGTGTGGTGATACCGTAAACACTGATTATATAATGGATGCAATTAATGATTATAATCAAAATGATAATACTGATTTAATTAGAATAACAAAAGAGTATCTAGATAAATACAATTACGAAAAAGAGAAAATAGGAACAAGATATGCTGAATAAAGTAACTTTTTCACAAAAAGACCAAAATTCGTATGTTTCACAAGGACTAAAAGTAGTAGGTTTAGCTGCTATTGGTGCTGGTACTGGATTAGTATATTCGGCTTTATCAAAAGATAAATTCAACAAAGAAAAAGAAAATATTCTAACTAAACATTTCAATGAAATAGAAGAAGATGTTCAAGACTATGTTGAATACAGAAAAAAATCTGGCGGACCATTATGGCCTGACGAAATTGACGAATTGAGAAAAAAGTATAGTAATGATGATTACTATAAAGAAAAACTAAATGAAGCATTAGACAAATTTAAAAAGAAAGTGACTAAACACAAAAAGTTAAGTGTTGGCATAGGATTAATTGCCGGTAGTTTAATTGGTACTGTTTGGGTATTAGTAAATAAACGCAAAAATAAAAATAATAGTGAAATCGATACTAATGCCAATAATGCAACAACAAGTACACAATCTTCAAAAAAATTAACTGTACTATCTCCTAATGCTGCTAATATTAACAAAAAAGATAATAACAAATCAATAAAAAATATAGTATCAGTAGTTAAATCTTCGCTAGCCGGCACAGCTGCGGGTATTTTATATTATCTTGGGGTTAATCAAATTAAGTTAAATAAAGAAAAAAATAATATATTGACTAAATATAATGAAATTATAGAAAAGAAGATTAGTGACACAATAGAATTCAGACATTCTATTGGTGAAATTGTTACAAATGATGAAAAAGATAGTTTGAAAAGAATATTTAAACGAAAACAACAAAAAAAACTAGATGCAGAACTAACCCCATTGAAAAATAGAGCAAAACAATGTCTAAAAAAGAATACGGGTATTGGATTACTTGTTGGAACTGCTTTGGGTGGAGCTTATATTTTGTTCAAAAAATATAACAAAAAGGAAATTTAGTAGAAACTATGCTAGCCCCAATTAATAACTTTACAAATATGAATAAAAATATTTCATTCAAAAGCCGTTGGTTTAATGGTCAATATTATAGTGACGAACAAGAAAAGATTGCTGAAAGAATTGCAAAAATCAGAATAAAAGACTGGCCTAAAGATTTGGATAGTGACAATAGGTATAAATATGGTATAGATGATGGTATACCCGTAGCGGAGAAACCGACAACTGATTATGATTACCATGAATTATTATTGAAACAAAAAGTCAAAATACCACCAAGACCTCCTGAATATTACAGAAATTATGACAAATGGTTTAATACACAAACATATAAAGACTGGTTAACTTGGCCTGATTATATTGAAAAAAATAACTTATATAATAAGCTTAAAAAACTTATAAGCTATTTACATTTAGAAAATATTGCTCTAGAAAAATTAAAAAAAGAAGAAGAAGCAAAAAAAACATTACAATCAGCTTTTGTTAAAAGTCAGCTTATAAAAGAGTTTTTATCATTCTTTAATAGTGAAGACAAAGCAAAAGCCGCTTCTATTCCAAATGCTATAATGATAGAAGGAAAAGATATTAATGAGAGTAAAGAAAGTATTAAATGGTTGGTTAGCAGAGCTAATGCTAATTATTTAAAAATAAATAGACAAACTGGTATGAGTAATGAAGATTATCTTGCGACAATTGATTCTATTTTAGAAGAATGTAAAGAAAATCATGAAAAAACTAAAAAAAGAACATTATTGTATGTTGAAGATTTTGATAGTTTGATACAAAAGGGAAATGCTGTTGGTGACATAAAAGATCTTTTGCCGACATTAAATGATGAATATAAAACAACCTTAATCTTTTCAACATCTGATTCTAAAAATTTAGACCCTATTACATTACAAGATCATAGAGTTAATTTAAAAATAAAAATTAAAGATAAAATTTCTGCAGATGATTTTGTTAAGCTACAATTAGACTTCTTGCGAGCCAATATAACAAAAATTGGAAAAACTGATGGCTATAAATTTAATTATATTCCAGGTACAGATAAAAATGTAGATTTGTATTTAGGATGCTTTGGCTGTAATGATAAAATTTTATGGATTGAACATAAATCTGTTGAAGATATTGAATACGCTGTAAAATTTGTTGATGCAATAAAAAGAATTAAATGTTTTAAAAATATAGAAAAAATACAATGCAGTGCACCTTCTGATATGACAAAAGCTCGTGAATTAGGTTTTTACTTATTATCCGCATTAACAAAGGATATGAAAGCCATAATTGAAAAACGACTTTAAGTCGTTTTTTTATTCATTCAATTTTGATTATAAAATCAACTTAATTGTTTTACTTCATCATTAAAGTCATTTATTGATTGTTTTGAAATAGCTGGTGGTTCATTTTTTATTCTATCTAATAATTGGTTTTGAGATATAGAACTATTAAATGGTAAATTCGACATTATATTTTGTATTTGAGCATTGCTATATGCCGCATTAGGTTGAACTTTCTCAAATTCATCAACTAATTCTCTTATATTTAGGTTTTCGATATTTTTAGTACCAAGATATAACTTTATTATTGCTTCTATATCACTGCTTTTAGCTACACCCATAGGTATTTTTTTCATCTTATCTAATGTTGCATGATTTATTGTTAAAGGTTCATTTGTAGTAAAAAATATTGTTAAATGGTGCTTTTGAGCACAATCACTTATAAATGAATTGAATTGTTCAATTTGTTGTGTAGTTGCATTACGGAAATTGCCCATTTCATTTATTTGTATAATTGTGTGTCTACCTTTTTCCTTATATAGCTTTTCTGCTTCTTCTGCTTTTGATTGTAACCAGTGATACAAAGCTTCTACATCTGTATTTCTTGGAATTCGTCCTTTTTGTATAAACTTCGAACCAGTTGTTTGTGCCAAAGGAACCCCAATACTGGTTTTACCTGTTCCTGTGGGGCCATAAAACAATATTGCAGAAGGAATATTGTCAAATGATTTTTGTCTAATTGGTTGTATAAATATTTCATCTATATACTTTATTGTTTCTTCATACCCAGCAATACGCTCTAAACAAGTGGCAGAAGATGAATTTTGAATTTTTTTTATTGCTGTATTAAAAGTATTTTCAATACTGTTTTCTAATTCTTTTTTTTGTTCTGGCGTTAATTTTATATTAATACCTCTTGATGAACGAGACAATTCAGCTCCTGCTTTATCTAGTTCTTTGCTTTTTTCAATCATTTGTCCAAAATCTCTTTTGCGCCATTTATCAGCAATATCTCTAGATATCTCTCCTGAAAGCATTGCCACATTGTAAACGAATTTTTTATCTTTAAATTTCTTTATAAATTCAGCTGTAGACATTTTATCAATATCAATTTTATCAAAAAGCTCTCTTTGTGATTTTTGAAATTCAGCAAAAACTTCTGGTGTTGATTTAATTTCTTCACCTAATTTATTAACTGCAGCAATAGTTGTTTCTTGTATTTCTTGACCATATTGATAGTCTATCAAATCATAAATTGCTGTATTCATTAAGGCAATTTTTAAACTATTTTTAATTTCATCTTTATTTAAACAATCTTTTGCAAAAAACAGTTTTTCTATAACTTGTGCACCAAACATAAAGCCAAAGCGATCTAAGTGAGCGACATCTATTAAACTTTTCATTGCTTTACCATAAGCGTACAAATTTTGTTTGGGAATTGCTTCCATTGCTGTTTGAATATTATCTGGGCTAGCTGCATCTATCAGTGTATCTGTACCATGACCAAAAACGCCCATTCCAACTGAATAAATAGCCGTTTGTAATGCTTGTTTTTTCCAAGTCATTCTATCATGTTCACAGGCTGAAACATATCCCCAACCCATTTTTTCAGTAATGCCACCACTAAGTGTACCATTAATTGCTTGTATTGCTGGTGTTATTATTGCAGATGCAGTACCGCCTGTTAAAACATGTCCACCAACTCCCAACCAATTGATTAGCAATTTTGCGCCTTGAACGCCAAGAACTTGCCCCATCATGAGCTGTCTCAAAATGTAAAACATATGGTCTACATGGTCTACATTTAATATCTTTTTTTAAGACATAAACATTAAACCTTGTGTACCCCAGAGAAATGGTGTGTCTGCTCCAACAGCTGCACCTTCTCCCATCATCCCAGATAAGCCAGCACATATAGCACTTGCCGTATGTATTGCTAAATGACAATTGGTTTTTTGATCTTTGTTAATTTCGCCTTTAAAGGATAAGTGTTGTTTTTGTGGAATATAATTATCAACAGTTGGAAAAGCATTAGCTATTTCTTTTAATCCTACTAATTTATCTTTTTCTTGTTGTGTTAATTTTGCTTTGTTGTTGAGTTTAGAAATTTCATAACGAGCTCGTTCACCGATAAACAGGTATAAATTTTTTGATGCTTTAGGATCCTGTAATACTTGATTCAAGGTTTTGGCATCTGTTATGACAGGCTTATTATTGTTTAAATTTTCATTGTAATATTTTGATGCGTAATTATATTGTTTTAAAGCATTAAATAATTCATCTCCATGTAGGTATTTGGATTTTGTTGGTTCAGAAGTAGTTGTGCTATATATAAATTTATTTTCATTAAAATTAAAATACTTTTTTTGTGAAATGTTTTTATTTCCAACTTTTGTAATCATTTTTATTTCCTAACTTTAAATTAAAAAATCTGACTTAATATTGATTTGATAGATTCAAAAATACCATCTGAATGTGTATCAGAGACACTGTCATTTATTGTTTCTGCAATACCTGTATGTGCCTCAGAATCAACGTGATTTATTAATGTTTCTGATATTTCATCTTTAGAGTGTGATATAGCATTGATAAATTCTTCTACGTTTGCATAAGCTGGTTGTACAAGATCCTGATATTCGGGACAATTATGAGTGATGTATTGTTCTAATTTAAGACTATCAATAAATTTTGCAAGTTCAGGTACTGCATCTCCATCTATTTTAAATTCCTTTACAATTGCATAAGATTCATCATCTAATGCAATTTTTTGAAGATGCCCCTCTGTATCTTTAAACTCGAAGAATCTTCTTCCAAATATATCATATTTTTCATCTGATTTTCCTGAAAAGAAATCATTAAGTTTTTCACTTAATGAACGGTCTGGCAAAATGTCACCTTTTGCTTGTATACCATGTGGATCATTTTCTGGTTCATAGCCAAAAAAGGATTTGTATTCACTACGTGTTAAATTAATATCTTCATGTCTGTACTGATCCGATGAACCTATTAAATAACTATCATTCCATCTTGGATCCCAAGGACAAGTTGGATATCCTGAGCCAAAAGCTGGTAAATTAATATTAACAAGCTCATTTCCTACCTTAACCGCAGAAATTTTGTCATCTGGATCAATAAAGATTCCGTTTATCTTATCTATATATTTATTGTGCAATAAATCGATATCAACACTTCCATCATAGTTTTTATATATACCTTTTTCGATGTCTGCAATATCATATTTACTTGCATCTATATTTATTCCTGTATCTTTTACTTTAAAAATACCATCATCACCATCAGCCGTAATATCTTTACTACTTAATTTAAACTCATTAGTATTCATAAAATAACTTCCATCAGGTAAGAATATGTCCTCTGAACTCTGATGTTTAGCCAATTTAGTTGCTGCTGCGATTGATAGCAATAAAGGTGCAGCAACGACACCAATAGCTGCTAAATCATATAATACATTATTTGACTCTTTTGCAGTTTCTTTTGATTTAAAAGATATTTGTGAATTTTTAATAAAAACATCATTTTGTAAATTATTTTTGTTGCAAAATTAGTATTTTGGTTTAACAAAGAAACATGTTTTGTTTGATTAGATACAACATGACTAGGCATTAAATTTGAAAAATTAACTTGCATTATACTCTCCTTAGGCTTTTTTTTACCTTAAAAAATCAACATGAATTTTTTTGTCAGATTAATCTATTAATTTTTACATATCTTAAAATTTGATGTTTTAATTCTAGTATAAAATTATTTTTAATAACAATTGATTGTTTCCAATTGATAAATAATCGTTACATTTTTTATGAAAATCATTTTAGATAATTCGTAATTTCGTCAATAATATTCTTTTCATCTTCTTGCTGTAAAAGAATATATGGACGGGCTGGAATTTCCGCAGAATGATTTTTGCCGGCATTTCCACCTAATTGATGAATAGCTGCATAATCAAGATTAGAGCCTATAATAGCACAATCATTGTCATAATAAGTGTTCACGGAAGATGCAAGTTGACCTGTAACTTGTAAAATTTGCCCCGGCCAGTGACCTTTCTTTTGACGTTCTTTTTTTGTAGACTCTGCTAAATCAACCCATTTGTCAGGTCTGCCTTCTGCTTTGAAGTTTTCTTCTGTGGAATATGCTAAAATCCCTGCAATGTTTTTCATTACAGGGCGCAGGTTTTCTGCTTTTTTAGCAAGCTCTAATAAATGTTTTTCAATTTCTTTATTATTTAGTTTGATTTCTATTGGCTCGGACATATTCTTGGAACTTTTCTTTTATAGGATAATTTGCAATAAGAAGTTCATGATACAAATTATTTTTAATTCCTTTTCTGTTGTTAATTCCTTTTTGTCTTTGAACTTCTATCATTTCAAAATCTTTGTAGAGTTCTCGAATTTTAGGAGAATCATCATAGGAGAGTAAAAATTTCCCTTTTATATTTTTTAATGTGTCTCTTAATCTTTCATGTTCAAAATCTTTTGTTGTTGTAACTTCATAACCATAACCAGTAGAGTATGGTGGGTCGCAATAAAAGAATGCATTTTCATAGTCATATTGTTTGATTAAATTTTCAAAATCTTTATGTTCTATAAGCACTTGATCTAAGCGTTCATATATTGCATCAATTTTATATAGTGTGTTAGCAAGACTTTTACAAGCACCACCAGCAGATTTTCTAACACAACCAAAACTTGTGCCTTTGCCACCAAAAGAACGTGTAATTAAGAAGAAAAATTGAGCAGCTTTTTGAACATCAGTAATAGGCTTTAAGTTCATAAACTGCATAAACATCTCTCTAGAACCAAGTAAATATGACAGTTCTTCTTTTAGCGCATTAGGATGATATTTTACTATTCTGAACAAATTAACAAGCCTGCCATCAAGATCGTTGTATATTTCAACATCAGCCCATCTGTCTTTAAAAAAGAGTACCCAAGCTGCACCACCAAATGGCTCAATGTATGTTTGTATATTATCAGGTGCAAGATTTGAAATAATTTTTCTGAGTAACCTTTTTCCACCTACCCAGTTTATTAAATGTTTAGCATCGATAGTCATAAAAACTCCTTTTAAATATTGTTTAAACCTTGTTTAAATCCTGATTAAGCAGCAGGATTTGAGCTCCAACCTACATCAGGTGCAATTTTCTTTTCAGTCAGAGGGTCTGTATAAACAGTTACCGGCTTATAATCCCCAGATTTTTTAGAAACTAAACGCATCTCTTGAGATAAACAGCCATCTGAAGAACTAATTTGGGATTTCTTTTTAATATTGTAATGTGCAAGAGCATTTACTCTGCAACGACATCTCCAACCGTTTGGCGGATAAAAGCTACTCCAAAACGGATCATCATATCGGAATATTAAACCGTTTAACTGAGCATGTTCAGGTCTTGTTCGTGCATCAAGAACAGCTACATATTCCCAGTAGGGTCTGCTATCAGTATTTTCAATCTGTGTTTTATATCGTCCTGCTTGATAAGAAGTTTGCATATTAACTCTATAAATAGTTTTTAAACGATTCACAGAACCAAGCTGAACTTGCTCTGCATTTCCTTTAGAATCAACAACAAACTCTTTTCCCCACCAACCTTTCTTTTGAAGAATAGGTTGCAATTCTTTTTGAAATGAACGAAAAGTTTGTCCTTCAGAGATTGCTTTCTCAACAGCTTCTTTGATATCTTGTAATATATCTTCTCTCATTGCTTTTGCAACAGTAAATGACTTGTTGTGAGCTTCTTGCCAAATATCATACCAATCCCACGAAACCTTGTTGTGCTTTTTCTTCAGGTATTTAATTGCAAGAGTAGGTGATAATTTAAATAAACCTTTTAAATCCATATCAGTATTTCACATTAATAAAATCAAGAACTTTGCCACATCCAAGTTTGTTAATGCAGTAATCATAGATTTTAGGATGCGTATTTTTCATTTTTTCAAATCTATTGGGTGATTTTTCACTCTGAATACCGAACATACAAAACATACACCCGGTTCTTTCAACGCCAGTTGTGTAATATTTGCCTTTTGAATTTTTCTTAATTTCTCCATATAAAGAACAATAAGGAAGATTGAATTCTAACAAATATTCAAATATATCCTGTTCTGTCCAAAATCCTAACGGAGTTGAGGCAGGGCGTTTACTTTCAAATGAATTACATCCTTTTTTGATGTATTCCATTTTTCTTAGATTGCTTTCAGATGCCATTGTTGCAATAAACGGCTTTAATCCTGTTTCTTTTTCGAACTTTTTCACAGGGCGTTTTTTCATTAACTCACAGCACTTTGCAGAGATTTTTATATCGCTATCTCTTAAAAAGATCCATTTTGATAGATCATAACGTGCACCGTATTTTTTCACATAATCACTGTTGGAGTTGAATTTTTTGGCTGTATAACCATTTGGATTGCTACGATAATCCTCAATGAACTTCGCTATTTCTTTACTAATAACGGGGTAACCATGATCTTCAATGACTTTCTTAAACACTGTTTCCGGCTTAAATATAATGACATTATCAAATGATTTAACAAACTCTTTAGATTCGGGATATTCTAGCCCTGTATCAATAAAAACAGCCGGCACATCAGGGTACATACTCCTTACAAGATGTAGAAGCACAGTGCTATCTTTGCCTCCTGAAAAGGAAACATATACTTGACCGTCAAAATGTTCATAAAACTCTCTAATTCTACGTTTTGAAAGTTCAATTTTTAATTTAAGAGGTAAACTCTGCCGCTGCTTTAAAAAATTCCGTTTCAATGCGGCTTCTTCAGGGGTAATCTTAGTCATATTATTCCTTGTTATGTTTTGGTTGTTGCTAGTCCTTCTAGATAGCTGAAAAAATATCTGGATATAGTTGACGGACATTCTTTCCGTCTTTTCTGGGGATGTAATCTTTAAAATCCATAGATTTGTATAAAAACATATTGTTTGCCCAGCGAGATAAATCAGTTAAAAATCTTGGATGTGTACCTTTCTGGTAAATCATCACATACGGCGAATATCCAAGTTCTTGAACTTTTAATACACGATATAAATCCTCCTCAAGACTGGTATTATAGTTCGTTAAGATATAAACTCGTTTATGCCGGTCATCTTTTTTATAGTGTTTTGAAAAAATCTTTAAACCTTTTAAAATTTGTTGTTCATTTTTCAACAAATACACAAATACAGCACTAAAAAAGAGCCTTTCGGCTCTTAATTTAAATGGTGGGCGATACTGGACTCGAACCAGCGACCCCCACAATGTCAATGTGATGCGCTACCAACTGCGCCAACCGCCCATTTTTTGATAATAATGATGCGCTACCCCTCTCGAAACGATACTTAATCGTTTCTCGGCAGAGTGCCAACCGCCCATTTCTAAAATAATATTATCATAAAATATTTGTGTGTGAAAATTTGTAACCAAATGTAACTCATGTAACATTATTTTTTCCAATTTTTTGTGCTGACGCAATTTTTTGAAAGAAATTGTTTTTATAACAATATAACAACACAGGAATTTTTAGGAGGCATTTTGGGATATTCTACAGACATTAACGCTCAAGCTGAAGCGTATTACAAAAAACAATACTCTGGCTCCAATCCGTCAGAGAAAAATAAGGTTTCTTACACGGTAAAAAAGGGTGATAGCCTTTGGAGTATTGCAAAAGAAAATGTCAATAAAAAGGATGCCAAAAACTCTGAAATTCATGACTTGATGTATGCAATTGCAAAATTGAATAACAAAGATACAATTGAAGCTGCCAATAATTTGGAAGTAAATGATGTTATTTATTTACCCAAATATATTCAAAATGCCGTAAAAAAGGCTCAGGTGGCTAATGATAAACCAACGCACAAAACAAAACCTGTATCTGTCAGAAATGTGAAAGCAACAAGTGCAGAAATTAAAGATATCATAACACCAAAAAACAAATCTTTGAGTTATAACCAAGAATACTGGTACAAGAAAAACAGTGTTGCCAATATACCAAAAGATTTGTACGTTGAAAACGGAAAAGCCGGAATCAACTACTGGAACGATATTTTGAATGATAAAGACAATAAACTTATTATTGACAAGTCATATACTTATTTAGACAAACCCACTGGGCTTGTTATTACCAAGAAAGAAAATGACGAAAGATACGGAAGAACAGAAGCTAATTTGCTTGTTCAGGTTGATGACAAAGGCAAATTTAAAAGGGTAAGCTTTGATTCCCCCGGAGTAAATATTCACAGTACAAATTTTGATTATGAAATAGACGCTAAAGGCAATTTAAAAAGGCCAATTGGAGCATATGGCGAAATGGAGACTATTGACAAGATGAAACCCGATGAATACAAGGAACTTGTAAATACACTGCAGCGCTATGTTGATGAAAAAATAAAATAATAACAAAAAAAGACCTTAATTAAGGTCTTTTTTTAATATAAAAGGCGGCACCCAGATTCGAACTGGGGGTGAAAGCTTTGCAGGCTCCTGCCTTACCACTTGGCCATGCCGCCGTAAAGCAATTGTTCAGATTAGCGGAAGACGGGACTCGAACCCGCAGCAGCCTGCTTGGAAGGCAGGTACTCTACCATTGAGTTACTTCCGCAATTTTTATTAAAATCCTGTGGTAAAATCTCGGGATGACAGGATTCGAACCTGCGACCCCCTCGTCCCAAGCGAGGTGCGCTACCAAGCTGCGCTACATCC